>Ga0272448_1001633_pt1 | contig 29630 bp, 23 predicted proteins | sample YNPCB0191_FD_202220 | JGI IMG/M metagenome (GOLD analysis project Ga0272448, IMG submission 202220) | Hot spring sediment microbial communities from Yellowstone National Park, WY, United States - YNP-CB-019-1 | ecosystem: Environmental > Aquatic > Thermal springs > Hot (42-90C) > Sediment...
CAGTTGTTTCGCCGCAACTTTCCGGATTACGGCGTCGGTGTCCAGTTCGCCCTCCCGCTGAAAAATCGCGCCGCCGAGGCGGACTTCACCCGGGATAGCCTGGCGCTGCGCCAGCAGGAACTGCGCATCCGGCAACTTGCCAAGCAGGTTCATGTGGAAGTTGAGAACGCCTTGATCGCTCTCGAACAGGCTCGTGCGGCGCTCGCCGCCGCCGAGAGTGAACGGGAGTTTCAGGAGCAGGCGCTGGCCGCCGAAGAAGAAAAACTCGCGGTGGGAGCTTCCACCACCTTCTTGGTGATTCAGTACCAGCGCGACTTGGCGCAGGCGCAGTCGGCGGAAGTGGCGGCGCGGGCAGGCTACCTCAAGGCACGGGCGGCCCTGGACCGGGCCACCGGTAACCTACTGGAGGCGCTTGGAATTTCCGTTGCCGGTGCCGACGCAAGCATCCATTAGCGGCTCCATGATTCCGCTTGCGCTACGCTTCGCCCCGGAAACCCCGAACCCATCCAACCCTGGAGGACGCGTTTGAGTTCCAGCCATCTGCGTGGAGTAAGAATCCGCAATCGGGGCGGGTCACCATGTGCCTGGATAGGAAACGGAGACTCCAGGGCAGCGTTGACCAAGGGATGGCGCGCCGACTAAACTGCGGGTTTCTGATCACGCGAGCGCACGCCAGGTGTAAGTTCCGGTAGCACATCTTGCCGAGTGGAGGACGTGCGATGTCGGCTTGCGTCTTCGGTCCGGTACCTTCCAGGCGGCTGGGCCGCTCCTCAGGAATCGACCCTGTCCCCCTCAAGACCTGCAACTGGAATTGCGTCTACTGCCGGCTCGGCCGCAGCATTCCGGTGATCAACGATCAGAGGGACTACCTCGGGCCAGAAGCGTCTTAGGCGATTGGATACAGGCGGAGCACCCGTTGGTCGGCACAGTCAAACTGAGCGGGTTTGACAGCTTGATGGATGCCTTGGTGGCCGTGGTTTCGCGCCATCCGATGACTGAGGAGGAACTGGTGCGGTTGCTTCCGGACTGGCCTCGCGAAGATGTGTTTCAGACGCTGGAGCAACTGCTGCAAACAGAGCGCCTGCAAGTGGTGAAGCGGTACGGGCAGCGGTTTTGGGCTTCCCGGCGGGCCAGATACGGCTGGAGGCCGGCCATCGTCCGTTAGCCGTGCGCGCCAGGCAGGCGTTTGCGCCAATACTGAGAGTAAAGCGCGGCTGCGGGATTGTGCCCCAGCACGCGGTCCTTGACGATCAACGTTGTCACCGGCGCAGCGGAATGCCTGGTAAACAGTGCGTCGTGGCCTACGCACAACCCCATCAGGATGTTGAGCTGGGTGCCGGCTCGATTGAGTGCTTCCGCCTCGCAGAGGGGAGCGCACATGATCTCTTGCGGATCCTCGCGACGGATTTGATGCAGGCCAAAGCGCGACTTTGCAATGCCGCAGATCTTGCAGCACACCGATGAAACGCGGAAACGCCTGCTCAAGATATCCTTGTAGATTCGCGCCTCCTCGGCCAGCCCGATACAAAAGGCCAATCCCAGATGGGAAAATCCGGCCGCTTCAGCGAAACGGATGATCTCCTCGGCCCGCGGCCAGCGCATGTAACCTTCGGCTTCTACTCTGGCTGCCGCGCGCGTGAGATGCATCTGCAAGGCCTCCGCATCGGTGTAAAGTCCCACGCCCTCTTCCGCGAGGCCGAAGCAGTCGAAACCGTCCCGGCAGACATGGGTCTCGCAAGAGGCGCAGTCGAATTCGAGCCTCTCTTCCGCGTTCGCCATTTATCACCTCCGGAGTCCGTCACCGCGTTGGGCGCGGATGACTACGGGATCTCAGTGATCACAGACGTTCTTGCCGACTTGCAGTGTCCCCGCAAGGTAGTCGCCGACGATACGTTCAGGTGCATCAGCGGGCGCGCCAATGACCACCGAGATACCCTGCTGTGCGAACAGTTGCCGCGCGCGTTGCCCCATGCCGCCGGTGATGACTACGCTGGCGCCGCGCTCCGCCAGCCACCTGGGCAACAAGCCGGGCTCATGCGGAGGGGAGGCGATCTCTTCCCTCTGGAGGATCTTCTTTTCCGTTGGATCCACATCGAAGAGCGCGAAACTCTCGCAGTGTCCAAAATGCAGAGACAATTTCCCACCCGCTAAAGGAATGGCTATTTTCATGGGTTTGTACTCCTTCCTCGGTCTGTTGTTCTTGCTTAACATCGTCTCGTTTACTTGCTGGAAAGGGCGTTTGTCATCATTAAGGCCCCCGCAACAATCGTCCTGTGTCGATCAAGCGACAGGCTTTGGATCTCCCGCGAAACGCATTGAGGAATTCAAGATGCGGATTTCTGCTTTGGGTCTCTGTAGCATGCGCTGCCGCGTCAGACCTCTCAGCAAGTGCAAAGAGCGGCTCGAAAATTCGCCGCATCAGTTCCGCCGTGGTCGTCAGTAGTCCTCCACGCTGCTCTTACGGTGTGCTTCGCCAAAGGAGCGCAATGCTCAAATCCCATTGGCAGTCCGCCCAGGGGCGTCTGATGGTGTCCGTTGTCGGACACCTTTCTCGCCCCGTCCCGGAATCCTGTTTCTCGAAGCGAGTGAGCACGTGATCACGGAGTCCGGCCGCTACCAATGCCCATCCACGTCGGCTGAGGAGGCCGCCTCCAGCTTGCCGGCCTTGAACTGCTCGATTGCCTCAGCCACTGTGCCCGAGGCGCCGAGGTAGATTCTTATCCCGCCGGCCTGCAAAGTGGAGAAGGCCTTGGGGCCGACGTGGCCCGCGATCAGCGCATCCGCTCCCAGCTCAACGATCCTCTTGGCTGTCTGGATACCCGCTCCCTGGGCGGCATTCACGTTGACGCTGTTATCCACGACAGAGACCGCGCCTGTTTCGGTGTCCAGGAGAATGAAGCACTGGGCCCGGCCGAAGCGGGGCTCAAGCGGCGATTGCAGACTGCCACCTTGAGAGCTCACCGCAAGTTTCATAAGCAATGTCCTCTCTGGAGCAGTGCAAGCGGGCTGCCAAATAGGGCGTAGCGGCGCTCGGCGGCGCGATTGAAGGCTGTGATCCGCGATGCCGCGTCCGCACGTAAAAGCTTCACGTTGATGTAGTCCAAGATAGCGACGACGGATGGGAGCATTTCCACTGGCTAGGTAAGCCAGGCATTGCATTTTGCGAGGCATACTGACGGCTGGTTCCGGCGTTTTGCAAGAATCCGAGACAACCGCCCACCGGAATCCCCATAGGCAGCGTAGCTTGGCGGCGCCGGCACACGACGTGCACTCCTCGTCGTTGGATGAGGGTCGCGATCGCGCACTGGCAGGGCCGCGTCTCGCCCGTATTCGATGCGGCGGGCAGTGTTCTGCTCATCGATGTCGCCAACGGGCGGGAACGCCAGCGCGAAGACCGGGTACTCACCCAAACCGGCGTACTGGCCCGCGCGGGCGAATTCCTGACGCTCGGGGCCGAAGTTCTGATCTGCGGCGCGATTTCCGCACCGCTGGAAGCCGCGTTGGTTTCCTCCGGCGTTCGAGTGTTCGGGTTTGTCTGCGGGCCGGTCGAGGACGTCCTGGCGGCTTTTCTGGACGGCAGACTGACCAGGCAGGCATTTTGCATGCCCGGCTGCGGCGGCCGGCGCCGTTGGATGGGCCAAAGGAGAAAAACGATGCCAAGAGGTTCTGGAATGGGTTTCGGCCGCGGACGCGGCGGCGCATCTGGTCGCGGAGCCGGCGGTGGTTTCGCCGGCGGCCGTGGTGGAAGGATGGGTGGTCCCCTGGCCGGCGGGCCTGGGGGCGAGTGTGTGTGCCCGAGTTGCGGCGAAAAAGTGCCGCACACCGCGGGCCAACCGTGCAACCAGATGAAGTGCCCGAAGTGTGGCACTCCCATGACGAGAGCTTAGAGAGGAGGACACCATGCCATTTGGAGATAGAACAGGTCCTTTGGGCCTGGGCCCCCGGACGGGGCGAGGGGCCGGATATTGCTCCGGCTTTGCGGCGCCTGGATTCATGAACCGGGGCGGCGGCTTCGGGTTCTTTGGCGGCGGCCGCGGAGGCGGCGGCCGGGGTTGGCGAAACTGGTTCTACGCCACCGGCCTGACTGGCTGGCAGCGCGCGGGCTTCTGGCCTTGGTGCTGGCCAGCTTATGCCGGCGCCACCCAGGAACAGGAAGTTGCCGCGTTGAAGGGCCTGGCCGAGCGGCTTGAAGGCGCCTTGGGAAGTATCCGCAAGCGTGTCGAAGAGCTAGAAACCAAAGCTAAAGCCGAGTAGCCACAGATCATGAAGGCGGGCCGGCACAAGCCGGTCCGTCTTCCAGCGTAGACGGGGGTCGCGGGGAGCCTCCATGCCATGAGACTTGCCATAGCCAGCGGCAAAGGCGGAACCGGCAAGACCACGGTCGCCACCAACCTGGCCTGGGTTGCAGCGCAGGGCGGGTGTCGCGTCGCCTATCTGGACTGCGATGTCGAGGAGCCGAACGGACACCTGTTCTTGAAGCCGGAGATCGCCTCCCGCCGTCCCATCGGCAGGCTGCATCCTCAGGCGGACGAAAGCCGGTGCACGCACTGCGGCCTGTGCGGAGAGATCTGCCAGTACAGCGCCATCGTCTGTGTCGGCGAAAAGGTGCTGGTGTACCCGGAACTCTGTCATGCTTGCGGGGGGTGCGCGCTGGTGTGCCGCCCGGGCGCCATTACAGAGGTCATGCGCGAGAGCGGCAAGCTCGAAATCGGGCGAGCGGGCGCGGTCCAGTTCGTCCAGGGCGTGTTGAACATCGGGGAAGCGATGAGCACGCCGCTCATCCGGCAAGTCAAAGCGGCTGCGCCCGAAGCGGAGCTGGTGATCATAGATTCTCCGCCAGGGACATCTTGCCCGGTGATTGAAAGCGTGCGTGGGGCGGACTTGGTGCTGTTGGTGACGGAGCCCACTCCTTTCGGGCTGCATGACTTGAAGCTCGCGGTGGAGATGGTGCGCGCCCTTAAGCTGCCCTTACGGGTGATCATCAACCGCGCGCGTTTTTCGGACAACGAGACCCACAAGTATTGCCGCCGCCAGGGCATCGAGATTTTGGCCGAAATCCCGGACGACCGCCGTGTCGCCGAGGCGTATTCGCGGGGGGTCCTGGCGTGTGACGCGGTGCCGGAGTTCCGCGCCGCCATGCAAGACTTGCTGGCAAGGATTCAGGACGAGCCCGTGGCGATGTACCGGATGACGGGCCGGGAGATGCGCCGATGAACGAGCTGGTAACGATTCGCCGCGCAGACGCGCCCCGGGTGAAGGAACTGGCGGTGATCAGCGGCAAGGGAGGAACGGGAAAGACCTCGCTGGTGGCGTCTTTCGCGGCGCTCGCGCGGAATGTGGTGCTTGCCGATTGCGACGTGGATGCCCCCGACCTTGCCCTGGTTCTGGCGCCACAGGTGGTTCGCCGCCAGCCGTTCTCGGGAGGAAAACGCGCCAGAATCCGGCCCGGCCACTGCACCGCTTGCGGCAAGTGCGAAGAGCTCTGCCGCTTCGATGCGATCTTCTTCGACGGGCCAGGCAACGGCATCGTGGACAAGACGTTTCGGGTGGATCCGGTGGCGTGTGAGGGCTGCGGCGTCTGCGCCTGGTTCTGCGCTGAAGGCGCCATCGAGTTTGGCCCCATGGTGAATGGCGAATGGTATGTCTCGGAAACACGCTGCGGGCCGATGGTTCATGCCCGGCTGGGGATCGCGGAGGAAAACTCGGGAAAGCTGGTGAGCACGGTGCGTGCGAACGCCAAGCAGATTGCCGAAGAGCGCGGTCTGGAGCTCGTGCTGATAGACGGTTCGCCGGGTATCGGGTGTCCCGTGATCGCCTCGGTCACCGGCACCACGCTGGTTCTGGCGGTCACCGAACCGACGCTGAGCGGTCTCCACGACTTGGAACGCGTGGCGGAGCTGACGCGCCACTTTGGCATTCCGACGCTGGTGTCGGTCAACAAATGGGATCTGAACCCGGGGGTGTGCGAGCGGATTGAGGCGCGGTCCCGGGAAACGGGACTCGGACTGGCAGGCCGGATACGCTATGACCACGCCGTGACCGAGGCCCAGATTCGCGGGAAGTCGGTCATCGAGTATCAGCGGGACGGCTGCGCTTCCGACATTCGCGCCGTCTGGGCAAAGGTTGAAGCCTCTATGCGAACGCCCACGTCCGGCCCGCGAACTGGAGCTGGCCATGCCTACATATGAATATGAATGCCAACAGTGCAAACATCGCTTTGAACGATTCCAGAGCATGTCCGCGGAAGCGATCAAGATCTGTCCGAACCGGCCGTGCAGTCGCTTCGGCATCTGGCAGCGGACGGGGACGTACCGGCCGCCGTGCGCAGCCAAGCGCTCCCGGCGATGACGCACACACAACCGAGGATCTGCAACAGCCCGATTGCAGCGGCCTCACGCCTCAACGTCGGCCGAATTGGTGTGCCGCCTCGAATATCGCGAGGATGTTCGCGGTCGGCGTGTTGGCTTGGATGTTATGGCACGGAGCAACGATATAGCCCTTGCCTCCCGCGAAGATGCGGATATTCTCCTCGACTTCGCGGCGCACGTCCTCAGGCGAGCCGAAGGGCAAGGTATGTTGGTTGTCCACAGCGCCATGGAAGATCAGGCGCGATCCAAAGTCGCGGGCCAGGGATTCGCGATCCATTCCTGGGCAGCGCCACTGGATGGGATTGAGGATGTCAATGCCGATCTCGATCAAGTCGGGAATCAGGGGGCGGATGGCGCCGTCGTCGTGGTGAAAGACCCGGAGTCCGAAAGAGTGCACCAGCTCGATCATGGCGCTGAGGCGCGGCTTCAGGAAGCGCCGGAACAAGCGGGGACTGATCAAGAGGGACTGTTGGGTTCCCAGGTCTTCTCCGACCCAGACGAGGTCCATGAGATCGCCGGCCGTCTCCAGGGAGCGGCGGATAATGCGCTCGTGGATCCAGTGGATTCGCTCCAGAGCGGCCTCGAGCAAAGCGGGTTGTTCGAGCAGGTCGCGCAGCGCCTGCTCGAAGCCGCGCAACCGGCAGTACAACAAGAAGGGCTCGTAGGAGCCGAGCAGGATGGGGTAGTCGCTCCACTGCAAGCACTCCGCCCGGAGTTGGCTCACGTCCCAGTCCTGGGGATCGGGCCAAGGGTAGCGCTCGATGTCCTGGACGCCAGCGGCGCCAGCCAAGGGATGGCGAGTGACTTCGAGGTAGACGGCGCCGCTGTCGCCGGCCGGGCTCGGCCGGACTTCGACTCCCCAGACGCTGTAGAGCGACTGCAAGTACCAGGTGCGCTCCGAGGCTCGGGGATGGCGCGGGGCTACGCGAACCAGACGATCAGCACCGAGCCGTTCCCATAGCTGCCTTTCCGAGGGGCAGGCGAGCTCTTTGAGCAGGCGGCGCGTGACCTCTTCGGTGGCCCAGTAGTCGCAGGGAAGGCGGTCCGGCGCCTGGCCGCGGAGCAGCGCGCGCCATCGTTCGCGGGGCGTCATTGGGTCGGCCCGGCCTGGCGAGGGCCTGGAGCGCGCAGGAGCAAAATGAGGGTCATGGCGGCCAGAGGGTGAAGCGTCGCGGCGAGCAGGAAGGCGAACGGGTATCCGAACCTGGAGATCACCAGTCCCAGGAGCTGACTGAACAGAGCGCCGCCCAGACTGCCTGCGGTACCCATCATTCCGATAACGGAGGCGGTGGCGGTCCGGGGCGTAACATCCGCCGCCAGCGTCGCCACGTTGGTGGACCAGCACTGGCACAGGAAAGCGGCCAAGCCGGCCAACGCGATCACCGAGGCGAGGGATTGCACGCGGCCCACCAGAGCGCCGAAGGGCGCCAGGCAGCCGACTGCTCCCAGCAGGATCAGGCGCGCCTTGGCCGGACGGACGCCTCTGCGGATCAACCAATCCGACAGCGCGCCTCCGCCCACGTTGCCCAAGTCGGCCAACAGGAAGGGCACCCAGCCATAGGCCGCAATCTGCCCCAGACTAAGATGCCGCTCGCGCTGGAGGTAGTCAGGCAGCCAGAAGACATAGAAGTACCAAACCGGGTCGCTGGCGAGCCGCGGCAAGACCAGGGCCCAGACGTTGCGCAGCTTCAGAAGCCTCAGCCAAGGGATTCGATCCGCCTGCTCGGCGGCCGGCGCGAACCGGGCGAAACCGGACTTCGAGAGAAGCGGATGCCGAGCGGGCGGATGGTAGATACGCAGCCAAAAGGGAAGCCATAACAGACCCATCGCCCCCGGGACCAAGAAAGCCGCTCGCCAGCCAAGCTTCAAAGTCAGCAACGCAATCAACGGAGGCGCGAGAACCGCCCCTACGGCGCTTCCCGAGGAGAAAATGCCCGTGGGCAAAGCGCGCTCCCGCTCCGGGAACCACTCGGCGCAGGCCTTCACTCCGGCCGGGAAGATTCCCGGTTCGCCGAGGCCAAGCAGGAACCGGTACAGGGCCAGCGAGCGCGCACCCCGGGCGGCCGCGGTCAGCGCGGTAGCCGCCGACCACCAAGCCAGGCAGAGGGCCGCCCCGAGCCTGACGCCCAGCAGGTCAATCAGACGCCCCGCCGCCGAGTACATGATCGTGTAAGGGATCAAGAAAGCGGTCACCACGTTGGCGTAGTCGGTCTCGGTGAGCTTGAGTTCCGCGCGCAAGGTGGGACTGAGCACCGAGAGGGTCTGCCGATCCACGTAATTGATGGTTGTGGCCAGGAACAATAGTGCGACAATGAACCAGCGCAGTATCCGGTAACTCATCGGGAGCGGGCTTCAGCCGGGCACGCCCTGCCGTTTGTACGTTTCATAGCTGTAGCAGCCGACGGCCGAAGCGCCTCCGTCAATGGTGAACACCTGGCCGGTGATATAGGCAGCGCGCTCGGAGACCAGGAAGGCGATCAGTTCGGCCACTTCCTCAGGCTCCGCGAGCCGATTCAACGGAATTTGCAGGGCGGCTGCGGCCTGCTGCCTGTGGAGGTAGTTCGGCGTGGAGATGACGACCGCCTGTACTGGCTCGGCGAGAGCATCCGCAAACTCTGCGGACGCACGGGCCGCGCCCAGCTCGGCGGCGGCCGCGCGCGCCTCCTCAAGATCGGTATCCACTACCACGGCGACCGAGACCTGCGGCAAGCGCGCATAGATCCTGCGGTAGCGGCGGGCCACTCCGCCGCAGCCGACCAGAGCCACACTCAATCGGGTCATGCTCGTCCCTCACCGCCCAGGCGTCGAGGCGCAGGCGGTCGGCGACTCGGTCTGGCGATTGCCGGCCCAATCCTCGGCCAGGACGCGATAACAGTAAGTTTGCCCGGCTTTGAGATCCGGGTCAGGGTAAATCTCGAGGAAATAACCGGTGGGCCTGAGGACGGCGGCGAGTCGGGCGCGCCCGGGGTCGAAAACCGGTCCCGGACTGCGAAAAACATGGTAGCGAGCCACGTCGGGTTCAGGGTTCTTGCGCCAATAGACGATGAGCCGATCCCGGCTGCGCCGGACCACGCCCAGCTCGTCCACCGGCGCGGGCGGCGTCTTATTTTCCGCGTGCGTTCGTACCGAGAGGCGGGAGCTGACCGGTCCCTGCGTATTGGCGCTGCTGACCGCCGCAACCTGGTAATGGTACTCGGTGTCCGGCTTGAGACCCTGGTCCAGGAATTCGGGCGCGGCGGAGCGGCCCACCAGCGTGTAGAGCGTGGCGGGCGCGGCCGGGTCCTCCGAACGGTAGATGTTGTAGACCGCGCCCTTCACGGGCTGCCAGCGGATCCGGACCTGGGCATCGCCGAGAACCTCTGCGCGCAAGTTTTCGATGCGAGGCGGCGGCTGTTCGGTGGCGAAGAGCCGCACGGTCTGGAAGGCGAAAGGCCCGACGCGCAGGCGCACCGTCCGGTCCTCGACGGTGAGCGGTTGCTGATCGTCTTCGACGAGGTTGCATTGCATCGCCCGGTCGAAGGGGAGCAACGGCGCACGGAGGCTCACTTCGGTCGGCTTGCCTTCGGTCTCCACGAGCCGCAGGACCCACCCGCGGCCGGGCTGTTCGCTCGGCTTGAGTGTGACCAGGTGTACGTTGGGCGCGCTGAGTGAGAGCAAAGAGGTCGGCCCGAGAGGCAGGGATCCCTGTCCGCCCGGAGGCAGCCGGCGGGCGAGCAAGGGGCTTGCGACGGACCAGCCGAACCGGGTGACGGCGCCCTGGTCCCAGTCTCCCGCGTGGGAGGTAAAGGAATAGCGGAGGGTCGCGTTCGCATCGGCGCCCTCCAGGGTGAGCAGGCCCGCCATGCGATTCGACCAGGCGTAACTGTAAATATGCGAGCTGCGCGGCTGGTAGTCAACGGAGAAACGGTTATACCGTATCTCGCCGAAGCTTACGGTGGAGGCCTCCCAGGGGGCCATCGTGACGCCGAATTCCTTGTTGCTGACGTCCACCCAGCGATTGGCTATGAGGAAATCGTGGGATCCCCAACGCAGTTGATCTTTGAAGGGCCGCACGACTCCGCCGGCGTACTCGACGCGGGCTTCGAAGGGTTCCACTTGGAGGGGGAAGGCATAGTACAAGTTATCCCGGTAGCGATCTTCATAGCGGTCGGAGTGCATGACCTGGATGCCCTCGAGCCGGTTGACGAGGTCAATCCTCTTCAGGCCGTCGTAGAGGATCACTTCTTGCCGGATGCGTCCGCCCAGCCTGGCGTCTTCGATGTCAATGGCGATGGCGGCGCGTAACGGTCCCCGGAGAGGGCGGAGGGCTTTGACGGAGCTCGGCGAGTAGACCTCACCGACCGGGACGCCGGGCGGGCGCCGGAAAAGCTCAGGCGGCGCCGTTTTTCGATAGTAGTCCGGGGGATCGCTCACATGCAGGTAGACGAGCTGGTTGAAGCCCCAGGGGGCGTTGGGATCCACCAGTTCCCGCTTGAGTTCCTTATCGAAGATGCTTCGGACAGCGCCCGTGTTGGGATCGAAGCGGAGCTCATAGAACTGATTGGCCAGGCGGTCTTTCTCGGCGATCAGGGCCGCCGGAGGGGACGCCGGCGGGGAAGCGGTTCCGACTCGATACAATCGGTAGCCGAAGGCTGGAACATCCGCGGCGATGAACAGGGTTTGGCCGCCACCCACTGCTTCCCCTGGCAGCGTACGGCCGGTGGCGAGGTCGGTCAACTCGAGGGCCTCGCCGGGCACCTCGACGAGATCCGTCCGGGGGTGGGCGAGAGGGTTGAAGACCATCAACGCCGGCTGCTGGCCGGAGGGTATGTGTTTGACCAGCGCCGCGAAACTCGTTTCCAAGGCTTGGTTGGCAGCGTCCAAGGCCCGGCGGGCCTCGTGCTGTTTGACGTACTGGGCGTTGAAGACGTGGAAGTCGGTGGCGCGCGGCAAGGTCGGCCAGGAATGCTCGTCGTAATCGAAGAGGCGCGTGAAGGTTCGGGCGATCAAGCCTGCCGGCGGCAGAAAAGCGGGATCCAGAGCGGCGGCGATTGCTCCGAGAGCCTCCGCCAGCGGCAACCAGCGCGCCGCGCGGCGCTTCTGGCCCTGCGATGGGGGATCAATGGTGGCGTAGTCGCCGGAGAAGTTGTTGAGGTCACCTCTTAGTTCAGGGATGACCCGGGCGAAGTTCTTCTCCAGATACTCAAAGAACTCCGTCGGCTCCCGCATCGAGATATCAGGGTAACGATAACGGCGGGACCATTCCCGCAGAGCGAGTGCGCAGGAGAAGGGGATCTCGTGATCGGTGTACTGAGGATTGACGAGAGCATCGTAGGGATAGGGACCGAGGAGGGCGCCCGACTCGACCGCCTTGAGCACGCGATTGACTTCCTCGGCAGCGTACTGTTGCAGGGCTGCCTCACCGCGGGGCTGGCCGAACCAGAAGGGCATGTTGTAATGGCTTCGCCAAGCAAACAAGACCCGGTGGAAGCCATCGGGCGCCAACCACCAAAACACCGCGGGCAGTTTCGTGGTCTGGTAATCGTTGTTGCCGCCGGTCCGCCAAGCTTGTCCCCAGCGGGCCAGGTAGCGGTAGCCGGCCTGCGCGACGACCTGGGCGCCGGACCAGGACAGACTGGGGTTGTCCACGATGAGGAAAGTCTTGAAATCCACTCCGAAGCGATCCCGAGTCTCGCGGCGGCCGGGGTAGGTCATGCGAGCCAGTTCTTCGTAGTCCATCCAGTGGCTGTGCACGCCGTGGGGGGTTCCGATGAGGTGGAGGCGCCCGGCGAGGACGTCCTGCACGATTTCGCGCCAGGCCGGCTCGGAGCGCTCCTCGATGTAGGCGCGCTGGAACAGCAGGTGCTCCAGCGTGTAATGGTAGTTGGGAGCCTCGCTGTCCCGGGGACCACTGATCGCGCGGGCCAGATCAACGAACTCCGCTATGTCGCGCTGCTTCTTGAAAATGTAGTCCTCGTAGCCCAGGTCCTCGTGCGAGGATTTGACCAGGAAGACCTTCCATTTGCGCTGCGGTTGCCAGAGGCAGCGGTGGGTGGCCAGGACGGGGCCGGCGGGGAGGGCGCGAACGGTGAGTTCCAGCTCGGCGGGGGAGGCGATATCGGGCACCAGGACCGGCAATCGGCCGGCCCCCGGCGGGATGTCGAGCTCGCCGGAGGAGGTCGAGCCGGAAAGGCGGACGCTCAGCTCGCAGCGCCGGCTCTGCGCAGCCTCATGGACCACGTGAAGCCAGGCCAACTGCCGGAGCGGTTCGCCCCTGGGGAAGAGGACGGTGGGTTCGAACCGCTCGATACGTAACTGCGCACAGAGTACGACCGGAAGCAAGAGAACAGCTCTCGCAGCATGTTTCATGGGCGCCTCAGGCCAGGGTCGGATTCCTCAGAAAAGCAGTTTCAGTCCCAGTTGCCCGGAGCGATTGCCGCTCTTGGTGGTGACCACGCCGAAGGTGGGGGAGCCGAAGGAAGTGCCGGGCGCGGCCCACTTGGGATGGTTGAAGAAGTTGAAAAACTCGGCGCGGAACTGCACGCGCAAGGACTCGCTGACCGGAGTGTTCTTGAAGAACGACACGGTCCAGGAGTTCGTCCCGGGGCCGCGCAGGTCGGGGGACATCCAGCCGATGTTGCCGAAGGTATAAGGCGCCGGCTGACTGAAGGCGGCGGTATCGAACCAGCGCTCGGGTTTGCGCTGCGAGCGAGGCAGGCGCGCGCTGCGGCCGACGCTGTTGGCGCGCTGGCCGGCCCCGCCGAAGGTGGTGGAGGTGTACAGCCCGATGGAAAGGGGCTGTCCCCCGGCGAAGGTCGTCACGCCGTTAAGCTGCCAGCCGGAGACCAGCAGATTGGCCGGGGCAGGCAGCGCGTTCGCGACGGGCTTGCCTTTGCCGAAGGGCAGCTCCCAAATGTAGCTGAGGACCAGGCGGTGAGCGATATCCAAGGGGGAAAGGCAACGTTCCGAGCGAAGATCATACTGGTTCTGAACGCTGATGCCCTGCCAGTATCTTTCGCCGACGTTACCCAAGTTCTTGCCCCAGGTGTAAGTCGCCAGAAAGGCCAGGCCCTTGGAGAAGCGGCGCTCGATGCGGGCCTGCAATGAGTTATAGCTGATGCTCCCCATGGTGCGGTAGACGTTGTTGACGGCCGTGAACTGGGGGAAGGGCCGGAGCAAGTCGCCGTAGCTGAGGGTGGGGTTGGCGTAGGAGCCGAGCTTGATCAAGCCGTAAAACGGGTTGGGGACCTGTTTGCGCAACTCGGCGCCCAGCGCCAGATGCTCCGGGAGGATCTGGTGCATCCGCAGGGAGATCACTTGCTTGACCCCGTGCGAGCCGACGTAGCCGACGTCGAAGAGGAAGGATCGAAGCTGATATTGAATGCCGACGTTATATTGCTGGCTGTAGGGCGCTACCGGGTCGCGCAGTTGGGTGGTGATGCTTTGACCGAGCAAGGTATCGGGACCGAGGGTGTTGCCCACGGGCTGATTGAAGCCGTCCGGGAAGGGATCACGCAGGTAGCGGTAGGGGGTGAGGCCGCCATCGGCGGAGGGGACAAAGGGGGTGGTGGCGTCGAATCCGTCCGCGCCGAAATTACTCTGGCCGTAACCGTAGACCAGGCTGGGCTGATAGAAGAGGCCGTAGGCGGCACGCAGGACGAAGTCCTGAGTGAGCTTGAAGGCCAGACCGGCCCGAGGGCCGAGGTTGTTGCGATCGAGAGGATGCCGGTAGCGGGAAGGGTTGTCCTTGCCTACGAACTGGAGGCCGCCGAGCGCCGAGGGCCAGCGGGCGGTGGCGGAGTTCTGCACGTTGAGATCGAGAAACGAACTGCGATTGAAGCGCTCGGTGTAGGGCGTCTCCAGATCGTAGCGCAGGCCGAGATTCAGGGTGAGCCGGCTGGTCAGGCGCCAGTCATCCTGAACGTAGCCGGCGGCATAAAAGAACTGGACCGCCACCGAGCCGGGGATGCGGGCCTGGCCGCTGGCGGGCGTGCCGAGGAACAGGGAGGCGAGGCTCCATCCGGCCAGGGCGCTGCTCACGTAGGGATCCTGCTGCGTCCAGACGCGGTTGAAGGAGAAGCTGGGAGTGATGTCGTAGGCCTGGATATCGAAGTAGCGGAAGACCCTGAAGTCGCCTCCCGCCTTGAGCGTATGGCCTCCGGAAAGCCGGGTGACGCTGGCCTGGAGGGCGTGAGTGATATCTCCCCGCCGGAGATAGTCGCCGTTGGAGCGGGTGCCCAGCCCCTCGTAGTCGGAGACCGTGACGGGCGGGAAAGTGGGAAACCAGACCGAGGCGGCGAGCGCCTTGGGAAAGCCGAGCGTCGTGATGTCGAAGCCGCTGGACTGGGGCAGCCGGCTGAGTAACTGGCGGTTGACGGAATAACGGAAGTCGAGTACGGCCGTGGGGGTCAGCGTCTGGGTGTAGCCGATGACCGCGTTTTTGGGATAAATGAACAGATCGGAGCCGCCGCCGCGGGCCGAGTACGCGCCCGCCGGGTTGCCCTTCTTCAGGCAAGTGGAACAGCCGGGAGTATCGCCGAACAGGTTCGCAGCGCCTCCGCCTTGCTCGCTCTGCGAGTAGCGGACGAAGAGCCGCTTGCCGTCGGTGAGATTCTGGTCAATCTTCACGGTCCATTCGTTCTGGGCGTTGCGGCCCGAAGGGGCCGCCAAATAGTTTTGGACCTGGGTGAAGGGGTCGGCGGGGGTGACATTGGGGCTGGGATAGTAAGCCACGAGGCTTTTGCCGACGGGGTCCATGCGGGAGGCGGGGATAAGGTTGCCGGGGAAGGCCTGGCGGGTGTATTTCTGAGCCTGGCCCGGGACGGGCGCCGTCGTCAGGGGATCGTAGATGCCGATCAAGTTGCCGTTTCGGTCTTTGCGCTGGGAGAAATTGCCCGTGCGTTCCAGCTCCGTGGGGACGGTCAACAGAAGGCGGGAGGGCATGACGTCCCGGTAGCCTTCGTAGTTATGGAAGAAGAAGGTTCGATTACGGCCGTCGTAAACCTTGGGAAGGTAAACCGGGCCGCCGACGGAGTAGCCGAAGGTATGAATGTTGAGGAAGTCCTTGGGCCGGCCGTTGCGGTTGTTGAGCCAACTGTTGGCATTGAGGACGCGGTTTTTCCAGAAGTCGTAAGCGGTGCCGTGCAGCGCGTTGGTGCCTGACTTGAAGGTGGCGTTGATGACGGCGCCGCCGGTGCGCCCGAACTCGGCGTTCATGGCGTTGGTGTGGATCTTGAACTCCTCGATGGCGTCAATGGTGGGAATGATGGAGGCGGCGTTCATATTGGCGAGGATGGCGGTGGCGCCGTCCAGCATGAACTCGTTGGTGTTGGTCATGCCGCCGTTGGAGCTCCAGCGGCCGAAGGCCACCGAGCCCGAGGTGGCCGGGGCGACTCCGGCGCCGAAATCGTAGACGCCGCTGACCAGGGTGACCAGTTGCAGGAGGTTGCGGTTGGAGAGGGGCAGGTCCACGACGCGCTTGTTGTCAATGACCTGTCCGACCGAGGAGGCGGTGGTTTGTAACAGCGGCGTCTCACCGGTGACCTGGACAGTCTCGAGCACGTCGCCCGGGGCGAGCGTCACGGGAACTTCCAGCCGCTGAGCGGTTTGAAGCTTCAAATCGGGGCGGGCGAAGCGCTTGAAGCCGGCTTGCTCGCAGCGCAGCTCGTATACTCCGGGGGGCAACAAGGGGATTTCGAACAAGCCCAGTTCGTTGCTGACGGTCGAGCGTTCCAGATTGGTGAGCTGCTCGCGGACACTGACTTTAGCACCGGGGACGACGGCGCCGCTGCTATCCTGCACGGTTCCGAGAATGGTTCCGGTGAAGGTCTGGCCGGCAGCGGTGGCGGCAGCCAGAAGCAGCAGCCAGAGGGTTGGGGCGGGGCGTGTGGTAGGCACGGTTGGCACCTCCTGCTCAGGGCGATCATATACCGGTCAGTGACCAAGTGTCAAGCGCCCCCCGCCCCGGCCGCCACCCGGCACGAGCCACGCACCACCAAGTGGGGCTGGAAGACCTCGCGCCGCGCTTCCCCTCCAAGGCCCAGCTCGATGCGCTCCAGCAGCATCTCGACCGCGCGCCGACCCATCTCGGCCTTGGGCTGATCCACCGTCGTGAGGGGGGGAGACAGATGCTCGGTAAAGCGCAGATTGTCAAAGCCCACCAGGGAGACGTCCTCGGGCACCCTCAGGCCCAGGGCCGCCAGATGCTTGAGCACCAGCAGGGCGATGCGGTCGTTGCCGGCGAAAATCGCGGTGGGGCGCGGCTCGCCTTCCAGCAATCTCTTCAACAGGTCGGCGCCGCTGTTCTCCGCGATCTGTTCCAGCGGGACGAGGAAGTGCTCGGGAACCGCCAGGCCCTCCTCGTGCATGAGGGTCCGGAACGCGGCCTCCCGCGGATGGGGTTGGGGGCTGGCCAGAGGCCGGCAGAAAGCGATCCGGCGGTGGCCAAGAGACCACAGGTAGCGCAGGACCTGCTCGACGCCCGCTCTTTCGTCCAGCACCACGCTGTCGAAAGCGGAATCGAAGGAAGAACTGAACAACATCAGGAAGGGGATGCCCTGTTTTCGGAGCAGCTCGAGGCCGCGCGGAAAGGGCTGGGTGGCGTCGTGAGCCAGGATCACGCCGTCCACTTTGCGCCGCGCAAACTCTCGCACCTGCCACTCCTCGATCGCCGGGTTGTGGCGGAAGTTGCTCAGCAGGAGCAGGTAGCCGCGATGCAGGGAGGCGTACTCGACGGCCTCGGCGACCTCGATGAAGAAGCGGTTGCCGATGTCGGGCAGGGCCAGGGCGATGATGCGCGAGCCGGCCGGGGCAGCCGAACCGCGCTCGGCGGCCAGGCGGACGCGCGTGCCGACTCCCGGGACGTTCACCAGCATCCCGGATTTGACCAGCCACTGGAGGGCCTTGCGCAGGGTGGGACGTGAGACGCCGAACTCGGCCGCCAGGGCTCGCTCGGCGGGCAACATGCCCCCGTCCGGGTAAGCGCCTTGTTGGATGCGGTCGCGCAAGGCGCATCCTACGGCCTCCCACTTAAGGCCCTGTCGTTCCGGCATATCCATCCACTGGATTCTACGCCTCGGGCAGGAAAATCACAAGCCCGGCGGGGCCTGTGGTAAAATGACCGGTTAACTGCCATGCGCCCCACCCTCACTCTGCCCAACCCCCGGCTCAGCGGCTTGCATGATCGGTGTTTCGACGTCGTCGTGTGCGGCGCCGGCAGCGCTGGGATCGCCGCTGCGGCAGGCGCCGCCCAGACCGGAGCTCGAACGCTGCTGATCGAGCGCTACGGTTTCCCGGGCGGCAGCAACACCGCGGCCATGGTCCATTCCCTGGACGCCATGAAGAACTGCCGCGACTGCCGTCGCTTCGTGGTGGCCGGGGTGGCGGCTGAGCTGATTGCGGAGCTGGACCGGCTGGGGGGGCTGGCGACGGAGGACAACCCGCCGGAGACCATGGCCGTGCATCCTGAGTACTTCAAGATCGCCTCCGACAGGCTGCTGGCGCGGGCCGGCGTTTGCTGCCTCTATCACGCGCTGGTGATTGGCGCCCTCGTCGAGGACGGCCGGCTGGTGGGCGTTGAGGTGGCCTTGCGGGACGGCCGGGCGCTGGTCCGGGCGAAGGCCTTCGTGGATTGCACCGGAGACGCAGATGTCGCCTTTCTGGCCGGAGCGCCGTACCGGCTGGATGGGGAACTGCAAGCCCTGACCCTCTGGTTTCGCGTGAGCAACGTGGCGCCCGGCCGGAACTGGCGGCAACTGGAAGAGGATTGCCGGCGGGCCCTGGATGCCGCCTTCCGCGAAGGGGAAGTGGGATTGTTCGGCGGGCCCTGGGTGATCCGGGTCGCTGCGGGCGAGGTCACGCTGAACTGCGTTCGAGTGCGCGGCAATCCGGTGGACCCGCTCGAGTTGAGCCGAGCAGAAGGGGAGGCCCGGGAACAGATGCTGGTTGTCTTTCGGGCGCTGCGCAAGCGGGTCCCGGATTTCCGCTCCAGCTATCTGCTGGCGGCTGCGCCGCAACTGCACGTCCGGGAAAGCCGGAAAATCGTGGGCGAATACGTTCTGGAGGAATCCGACGTTGTGAACGGCGCCCGGTTTCCGGACGCGATCGCGGTGGGGGCCTGGCCGGTGGATATTCATCCGACCGACGGCTTCGTGGGCGTCCACCCGCACAAGGAGAATCCGCCGGAGCCCTACGAGATTCCCTACCGCTGTCTGGTTCCCCTGGCGGTGGACGGGCTGCTGGTCGCGGGCCGTCCCATCTCGACCACGCATCGCGCTCACGGCTCCACTCGCGTGCAAGGGACCTCGATGGCGACCGGCCACGCGGCAGGGGCGGCTGCGGCGCTGTCGGCCGCCAGCGGCGCCGCCTTGCGCAAGCTGGACCCCGTTTTGCTGCGCAGCACATTGATCAAGCAAGGCGCGATTGTCTCCCGAGACTGCCAGCTCGATGCCGAACCCGGGCTGGCGCATCCGTTTGCCGCCCTGCGCCGATGAGTGAGCGCAGCCGTTGCTGCTGCCGGCGGTGGCGCGCGGTCCTGTGCCGTACAGCGATCCCGCCCGCGCGGTCTCCCTTTGGTTGCGCCCATCAACGGGTGTAGGCTCAAAGTGATAGCGGTGGAGTCCGCTTAATGCCGCCAGCGGCCAATGACTCCTGCGGCGCAGGCTGCGGGGACTGGCCGTTCCGCTGCAGTGGCAAGCGCCGGACCGAACGTTGATCGGATCAAGATCCCGATGGGTAAGCGACTGCCATTGATCGGCCTGAAGCGGGAACAGCGGATCCTCGAGGAGGCCCTGCACCGACGGCAATCCCTGCTGCTATTGGGCCGCGCAGGCAGCGGGAAGACGGCGCTGTTGAGCTGGGCCCGCCAGGTCCCGGCGCGCTGCGAAACTCTGGTCTACGTCCCCCGCTTTGATACCCCGCACCGTCTCCTGCTCACTATCGCACGGGAACTGATCCAGCGCGGTCATGCGGCTTTCCAACGGCGGGCTTCCGCAGAACCGGAATGGGAGAGATGGCTTGAGCGGCAAACCAGCTCCCATTTGAAGGGGCTGTTGTGGCAGGCTTTCGAGCAGGAGCCTGCGACGATTTTCCTGGATCACTTGAACAGCCCCGGGCACACGGTCTACCGCTTCCTGCAACGTCTCCACTACACGCCGGGCATGGTGCTGGTAGGGGCCGCGCGGGACCAACGGCGTTTGGGAGAGCTGCGGCGGCTGTTTTGGGATCCCAGACAAATACTTCGCGTGCAGCCCCTTTCCGAGCGGGAGGCGGTCCGGCTGTTCGAAGCGGCGGCCGAATATTTCGACCTGAACGGACTGGAACTGGAGGATTTTCGTCAGAAGGTCCTCGATTGCGCCGGGGGCAATCCCGGCGAGATTGTCGAAATGTGCCGGCTGGCCTCCGACACGCGCTACCGCTTGGGGAGGCATATTCAGTTCAGCCTGATCCGGATCGAGCTGAAGATGGCGCAACTGGAATAAGCCGAGAGGAACAGAAGTTGCTGCTTAGTTTGGGTCACCCCATCCGCGAAAAGCGTGCATTCGCCATCCGGACGCTGGGAGTCTTTCGGAGCGAAAGCGGGTTCCGGCATTTTGAGGCCATCCTTCAAGGCTCCTCCGCAGGCCGGCGCACCGCCTGGTCAACCGGGTTCCGGCTACCCGCTGAGGCTTGGATTCGGAGCAGCACCCGCAGGGTTTGATCCTGGATCCTCACCGCGGGCGGCGCCTGCATGCGCCGTTCAGCCTCGGCCGCAATCTCAGTCTTGGCGAGGTCATACCAACTCCGCAAGCAGTTTACGATGTCTTCCAGCAGAACCCACGGGGCCCTGCCGGCAACAGCTAGCAGCCGGGCTACGCCAGGCCCGGCGGCCTCCGAAATCCCGTTCTCCACCGCCAGAACGCAGGTCAGCGTAACAATCTCGGGGTCCTGTTCCTCGAGCAAGCCGCGCAGCATGGGCCAATCCTCAGGGCGGACTCCAATTCGGACCAGCACGCGAAGGGCGCTTTGGCGGCGGCGCAAGCTGGATGGGGATTCCAGATCCCCGGCCGGTAAACGCGTTGTGGCCGAGAGGATCAACGCCTCGCGGGCAGGCTCCCCAATCGAGGCCAGTGCGTCTTCGGCCGGCAGCCGGCAGAAGTCGTCTTCCAGAGCCCGGTCGAGGTAAGGAATTGCTTCAACCAAACGGAGCCGGCCAAAGACTTCCACCAAAGCAGGAAGCATCATCCGCCCCGCTAGCGCCAGCAGGAAAGAAACCGTGGCGGCATCGGGCCAGCGCAGGAATTCGCGTACGGCGGCGTTGCGGACCGCCTCTTCCGCAAACTCGACTTGCGGATCGGGGGCCGGCGGTAGCGACAAGTATTCCATCAGCACTGCGCACGCGCCAAGGGCGCCCAGCGCTTCCACCGCCCAACGCCGGGGCTGGTAAACGGTACTGGGACGTCCTTCCAACAGAAAGCGGCGAAGGGCAGGGATCGCGGGCGGCCCGAGTGCGATCAAGGCCGCCTTGGCAATCTCGCCTTCCAGAAGGCTGTTCAGCGCTGCGGTCAAGCGCTCGGCTTCGCTCTCCGGCCCGGCCATCAGCCACCCTCCGCCACGGGCGCAGACGGCTCCGCATAAAGGCTCTCCAGTCGGCGCGCAGCGTCGCGATGCTCTGGCCTCATGGGAACCTGCCAGTGCCGCTCGGCGCGAAGCACAATTCGCAGGGCACAGCGATGATCGGCAGTCTCCCAGACGATCCTGAAGATGCTGCGATGCGGTGCGTAGCGCGCGATCGTGCCGTAGCGCGCTGCCGTACCCCTGTCGCGGTCCGTGATCCACAGTAGGCGTCGCGGGGTCAGGACCAGCAGGTCGCCGGGCGTGGAGGATTCCCACAGACGGAACCAAGCATGCCGGGCGAGCTCACGCGGGGCTTGGAACAGACCTTCGCGCGGGAGCTCCTCGGGATCCAATTCGCGCGCCAGCGCGTTGCGAAACTTCACCTCCGTGAGTTGTCCGAGATCGAAACCCGACAGATGGTGGATCCTCTGGTCCGGCGCCATCCACTGGGCTCGTAGCCGCCGGAGAAACCGATCAACGGTGTACCGGTAGACCGTATTGTAAAAGACGGTCTGTTCCAGGCCGCGGGCCACAAATCGCAGCCAGCCACGCAACAAGATGTGGCCCGATTCAATATACACCAGCTCATCGAGCGGGATTCGCTGGTGCGGCTCCCCTGCGCACGGGTGAGTGTCAATCCTCAGCGCGTCCCCCACCAGGCTCAGGACCCGAGGCAGATAGCGTGACCGCCCGAGCCAGTCAGGCTGGTCGCCGGGGAGAAAAAGCCCGGCCTGAAAATCGTCCAGTGGGTCGGAAATCAGGAAGTCCGGCGGGAGCTCCTCGGGGGATGCGATCAAGTAGGTGATCACGTACCGCCGCGAATCAACTTCGGAGGGCAGCATGTTAGTTCTCAAGGCGAAATCCGGGTGCGCCCACCGGGTGTGCTTCGCCGCGCTTTGCCTTCGGCCGGTGTCCCTCGCAGGCGCAGTCCGCGACGCCGCACGCGACCCTGGTCGAGTAGATCGAGCCACACTGGGTCTCCGGCGGAGTGATCCTCTGGCTCACGACCAGCCACACCACCTGTGCACATAGGCCGGCGATATCGTCGTGGACCAGGTTGGCCTGCGCCGAGGTTAGATCCAGCCTGTAGTCCAGAGAGGGGGACCCGGAACCGGAATCGGTCAGGGAGGATTCAATCTCGGAGAATAGTACCTCCGCGTAGCCGCGGCTCGAGAGCAGGTTGAGGCGTTGTAACGGGTTAAGAGACGCCGCCGCTTCCACTGGGTTACCCCACCCGTGACCTGTTGCTGTTTACCGATGTTCCGGACGGGTTGGTACAGCCTTCCCGCCGGAGGAATTCAGGTAGGAGTCATCTTCCCCGGTCGGGGCGGTTAAGGGCGAACTCCAACGCCTGCTCACATTGTGATCTCACCGTAGAATCCGAGTCAATGCAGATCTGTCTAGCCATTTTCCCGCCGAGGCGCATCTTGGTCCACCCCCGGCTGCGTTCCCGTAGGCCGACGGCGAGGTACGGGCTGTGGGAATACGCAGTTCTGGACAAGGCACGCCGGGCGCAGGCACTCTGGCCGCGGGGCCCCTCACGGCGGATCCTTCGCTGACCCTCGGGGCAGGATTGGCAGCACAGGTCGCGCGGTCCTCGGAGCGCGCCGCTGTCGGGCGTTCTGTTCTTACCTCGAACCCAGCGCTCTGGCTACCCGCAGTCACCGGGAGCCGGCTCACTGGGCGATCCCATTGCGGTGACAAGCGGCTAAGTTCGGATCCATGCGGAGCACGGCTCCGCGCAACGCACTGGCCTGTTGGGGCCAGCCGAGCAACTGTAGAGCTCCGGGAGTGTGAACTGAGGGACGAGGCGTGCTGCGGCCCGCACTGCGCACCGGCCCGGGCGCTTCGCATGCTTGCGGGAAGATAATCAGATCGGCTTGGTGTCGGTGACGCCTGTCCACTAATGAGAAAACAGGGCGCGCACGAGAAAATTCCTACCGACGTCAAGGCCAGCAGCAACAGGAGGGTCGCGTTGATAAATTCGCACCCTCACCGCCGGCGTCGCGCAATTTTCTCTCTGGCCGTAAGTCGGGGGCCGACGGCCTCTTCTGTTCTGTGCCGGCAGTTCGCCGAGAACCGCGAGCATCGCGATGCCCATACCGCTGCGGGGTTCCACATTTGTGATGTAATGCGTTGGCTACTTCATGAGCGAAGGGAGGCATCACGGTGAGAACCTGGTTGCTGACTTTAGTGCTGACCGCGGTCGCCCAAACACAGGGACCGCGAATCTTCATCGTCACCGATTTGGAAGGGGTGGGCGGCGTCAACAGTTGGGACGAACAAGTCACGCCCGGCCAGAGGCGTTTCGAGGAATCCCGCCGCCTGCTCATCGGCGAGGTCAACGCCGCCGTGGAAGGCGCCCTTGAGGGAGGCGCCAGTGAAGTTGTCATATGGGACGGCCATGACGGCAGCCGCACCCTCTCAGTGGACGCGATCCATCCAAGGGCCAAGCTGATCCAGGGCAAGCCCACCCCTGCCGACTACTACTTGAGCGAAGGCCGTTACGACGGGATTATCTTCGTAGGACAGCATGCCAAGGCCGGGACGGCAAAAGGCTTGCTGGCGCATTCGCAGAGCCTGAGCGTGCGCGAGATAACCATCAACGGCACGTCCGTGGGCGAGCTGGGCCAGGTCGCGGCCATCGCCGGTCATTTTCGCATCCCCGTGATCATGCTGGCAGGAGACCAGGCAGCCTGCGAAGAGTTCCTCGAGCTGCAACCGAAAGGCGAGACGGCGGCCGTCAAAAGGATGGCGGGCAAAGCGTCGGCTTTGAGCCTTTCGCACGCAGAGGCTTGTCAGAGCATTCGTGCTGCGGCGCGGCGCGCAGTGCGGCGCATCAAGGAGTTTTCGCCGTGGGTAATCCAGGGGCCGGTCGAAATGCGCTTCGAGTTTCATCCGGAAAAGCTCAAGACCGGCGAGACTAAAGAAATTCCGCCGCGCATTTATCGCGGCCAGACCGTGCTCGAAGCCTTCCAGCAATGGCTCGGCAAGTAGCGCAGCCGACCGAGCCTGTTAAACAGTTCCTTTTAGAATCGCAGCTTCGCGCCTAATTGCAGGCTCCGGGCGCTGCCTCCGTCACTGTGCTGCCGGAGACCGCGGCGCTGAAAGGATTGTAGATTGCCAGGGGCGAGCCCGCGGGCGCCGGCGTCTACGGCGCCGCTGCCGCACCGACCCTCGGCCGGGCACGCCGAGCTTCTTTTTTCGACGGCCGGCGCCTCAGCCTGGCGTTCTTGCCGGCCGCCTCAGAATTGCAGCCTCAGCGAAAACTGTATTATCCGCGGGTCGTTGGTGCTGACGGTCAGGTCCTGGAGGCCGGTGGTGGCGTCCGGATACGCATCATTGGGGTGATTGAAGAAATTGAAGAAGTCGGCGGTGAAGCGCACCTTGAAGCGCTCGTGAATCGCGAAGTTCTTGAAAACCGACAGATCCACGTTCCAAGCGCCGGGGCCCCGATAGAATGAGCGGGCGTTCCAATTCACGGTATCGGTGATCGAGGTCAGGCGCGTCGCTCCGCTGGCCAGCACCTGCGGCAGCCGGTTGTCGAAGGCCGCACCCAGGGGACGAAGTACGCGCTGGCCGCGGTCTACGGGCACCAGTTGCTGTAGTCTCTGTGCGTCAACATTTGTCGCCGAGCGGGGATCAAAATCACCGCGGAACCAGAGTCTTTGCCGCTTGCCGAAGATGGTCATTTCCAGGCGCTCATCCGCGCTGAGCGTGGGGTCTCCGAACAGATAGCGCGACGCACTCACTCCGCGCCACAATCCGCAGCCCCACTCGCCAATGGTTGCGAGCTGCCAGCCCCCGACCAGATAATTCAAGACCGGCGATGCGCCGGCGGCAAACCGCTGGCCGCGCCCGAAAGGCAGGTCCCAGATGCCGTTCCAGCGGATGCGGTGGGCCGGCACGTTGCTGTTGTTCTGGTAGCCCAATCGCAACCGCTTGTCGTAACTCAGGTTGCCGCCCCCCAGGAGCTGGATGTTCTCGGGAACCAGGAACTGGCCGTCGGTGGAGTTGATGGCGCCGTTGCCGCTGGTGAACCCGCCGGCGTCCGAAGTAGTCAGCGCCCGCGTGAACACATAGAACCACTGGAAAGCCAGGCCGTTTGAATAGCGCCGTTCGACCTCGGCCTGAAGCGTGTGGCTGTTCGAGTAGCCGGTGTGGTTGGCTACCTGGGAGAAGTTCCAGTCCTTATTGACTCGCATCAGATCGCGGTTTCCGGGCGGCGCCTGCCGGGTGCGCGCTACCCAGTTGTATTCGGCCTCCCGCGAGTTCAGGGCGAAGCGTTGCTCCAGGTCGCGACCCTGGTCGCCGATGTAGCTCAATCGCAACGCCGTGTTGCGCAGAAGCTCCCTCTCGATGGTGAAGTGCCATGTGCGCGCGTGGTTGTCCCGCCAATCTCTGTAGTCCCAGGGCATCATCGGACGCGCGGAAGAAGGCAGGGTCACGACGCCTTCCGTGTCTATACGGACCTGGCCCACCATGAACTCAGGACGAGGGGCGGTGCGCAGGGCGAACGTCGCGGTCCCATCGTAATTGGCGATGGGATTTTCGAAGCGGAGATTGAAGGGCGGATTGGTGCGCGAGGTTTGCAGCACCTGGGACAGGGGCATGGTCCAAAAATACTCGCCGTAGCTGCCACGCACGACGGTCTTATCCGTCAGCTTATAAGCCAGCCCCAAACGCGGCCCGAAGTTGTTGTTGTCTCCGGGCAACAGATTGTCCGGCAGGCCCGCTTCCCGGGCGGTGCGCCAGCTCAGTCCGCGGGCCCTCCAGGAAGCCAGCACCGAAGGCGGTACGCCGCGGATGGACTCCATGCGCGCGTCCTTGGGCGTGATCACTTCGAACCGGTTGGCGAAGTTATTCAAATCCACATTGACTAATCGGTTCAGCTTCTCATTCCAGGCGGTCCACTTATCCCAGCGCAGGCCGAGATCCAGGGTGAGTTTCTGATTGACCTTGAAAGTGTCCTGAAAGTACAAGCCGAACTCCCGCTGCTGGAAGTAGAAATATCCGCGGTTGTACTGTGCGGAAAGGTAAGTGGGCAAACCCAGCGCCAGGGAGGCCAGACCGTCCCCGGTGAAAGAAACGAAGTCGTCGGCGGCCGGATCGTACTGGCCGGTCCAGTCCGGCCCGAAGTCGTGGGAGCCCTGGGTCTGTTGAAGCTCCGCAATGTTGTTGTACTCAAACCGGAGTTTACCGCCGAACTTGATAGTGTGGCGGCCGCGGACCCAGCTCAAATTGTTCTCCACTACGTAAGCGGTGAGCATCTCCGGCTTCCGATTGTCTGCGTCCCAGTAAAAGTTGCCGGCGCCCAAGCTGGGCCAGCCCGAACCGCCGAACGGATTGGGAAAACCCAGTTTGGCGGGCCAGTCCGTGAAATCTGCCATGGTGCCGGAGTCCTTCGGCGAACGATGGGCGGCCAGCAGCAACTCGTTGAAGAACGTCGGCGTGAACAGGTGTGTGTGGCGGAGCGTTGTATTGTAGATGCGTGCATCCGACCGGCCGGTCCCGAAGCCGTCTGGGATATCCACGCGCGGTCCGCCGAATCTTCCGCCGAGCTGTTTGTAATTGTTTCGGGAACGCGTGAATCGCCCCGAAAGAGTATCTTTGTCAGACAGCCGGTGGTCCCCCTTGAGCGTAAGGTTGTCTATGTTCTGAAGGACCGGATAATACTCCCGCATGTTGATTCCCTGGTAAGGGTTTACCGGCAGCGTCGGAGCGTGGGTGACCGATTCCATCACCTTGTAAATGGGATGAATGCGGTTTTGCGGGACGATGTTGCCTGGGAAGGGCGTCCGCAGTCCCTGGGCATTCGTGGTGAGAGGATCGAACACGGCGGTTCGCTGCCCTGAGGCGTCAATGACCTGGCTGAAATCGCCCCGCCACAATTCCGGCGTGGGAACCACATCTTGATAAAAAGCGCGGGAGCGTTGTCGCAGGCCCTCGTAAGCCAGGAACCAGAAACTCCGGTTGCGCCCGTCGTACCAGCTACCCAGATAAACCGGACCGCCGGCGGAGACGCCGAATTCGTTGCGCACCAGCTTGGCGGGCGTGTTGCCCTCCTGGCGCTGGCGGGCCCTCAGGCCGGCAGCATTGTTGCGGTGCGTCTCAAACAGGCTGCCGTGCAGTTCGTTGGTTCCGCTCTTGGTAACCAGAGTCACAGTGGCGGGACGCGAGTACTGGGCATTGGACCCTGTGGTCTCGATTCGAAACTCCTGGATGGTGTCCAGGCCGGGCTGGACCCGCGAAATGCCGCCGCCGAAGCGATCCACCAAGGAGATCCCATCCAGCAGCATCTCCACCGAACCAACCTTCAGGCCGTGCACGCGCGGGTTGCCGCCTCCTTCAACGCCCGGCGTCAGGTTGAACAGGTTCGAGACCGTGCGTCCGTTCAAGGGGAGTTGCTCGATACGCAGGGCGTCCTTGACGTCGGCGACCTCCATACTCTCCGTGGTGATCAGCGGCGCCGCACCGCTGACCTCGATTACTGCCTCCAGCGAGCCTACCTCCAGCAACGGCTCTACCACCGCCGTCTGGCCGACCTCCAGTGTGAGCGAGCCGGACCATTTTTTGAAGCCCGCGGCTTCGGCGGTCAGCGTATAGGGGCCGGGAGGCAGCGCCCCGAAGTAAAAAATACCCACCTGGGAACTGCCGGCTTCCCGCCTGATTCCGGTGGCTTGGTTGACCAGCGTTAGCTTGGCGTTGGGGATCACCGAGCGGGTGGCGTCAATCACGGTCCCGCGTATGACCCCGGTACCGGTCTGACCGAACAGGTTGCCGGCCGCCAGGCCGCAGAGCAGCAACAGAGAAAGGCGGAACAAACCATAGAAAGGCCGCATGCGTCACCTCCGGAGGCTTACTTGCCATCGGCAAGTATCCTGTCTCAGTTACCCTATCTCAGCTTTCGTTCGCTGTCAAGTATTTTTCCGCTCGCGAGCACGCAAAACTTCCTCACCCCTTGCCGCCGCACCGGCGAGTGGCGTAAGCTTTCTTGTTAGTCGAAAGAGACCCTTGTTGCTGGAACGATCTCCGGCTCGCCGGCGCGTCCTGCGCCCCGGGCAAGTCCGCGACGCCAACGCCGCCTTGGTGCTGGCCTTGCTGCGCAGGCACCAGCGCCTGTCCCGCGCCGAGCTGGCGCGGCGGACAGGCCTTTCCGAGGGCGCCGTGTCGCGCATCACCGCCGGGCTGCTAGGCCGCGGTCTGATCACTGAAGAAGGCGCCGAAAACTCCACGGGAGGCCGGCCCGCCATCCGCCTGCGCCTCGATCAATCACGGTTTTTCTCGCTGGGCGCAGTGATCGGAAACTGGGAGACCCGCCTGGCGGTGGGCACTCTGGCCGGAACTATCATCGAATCCTGGTCGGTTCGTACGCCGCCTGGCCCCGATCGCACTTTGAAGCTGATCGCCGACGAGTTCAATCGCCGGCGGCGGCGCTTGCGGAGTCGCCGGCTGTGGGGTCTGGGAGTGGCGGTTCGCGGGCTGGTCAATAGTGAGACCGGCGTGGTGGAAATGGGCAATGATCCCCGCTGGGTGCAGGTGCCGGTCAAGCAAGAACTGGAACAGGCAACCGGAGCGGCGGTTTTCGTGGAAAACGACGTCCGTGCGGCTGCGCTGGCGGAGTACCATGCGACGGCGGACCTACAGGCAAGTCACTGCTTGTTGTTCGTCAAGGTAGACGAGGGCCTTGGTATGGCAGTGGTGCTGGATGGCCGGCTGTATCGTGGATCCCATCTCTGCTCCGGGGAGGTCGGCCAGATGGTCATCGCGTATCAGCCTGGCCCGGAGCGCCATGACAGGCCAGGCTGCTTGGAGAGGCTTGCGGCCAACGCGGCTGCTTGCGAGCGTTACAGCCGGTTGTGCCCCGGACGGCGGCCCCGGGGATCGGGCGACGCCGGCGCCCAGCTCCGGCGCATCTGCCATCAGGCCGTAGATGGGGACACAACTGCCCTTCAAGCGATTCAAGAAACCTGCCGGTATCTGGGCCTGGGCATCGCCAATTTGATCTGGCTCTTTGACCCGGACGTGATCGTTATTGACGGGGCTGTAACGGATGCCTGGCCTCTGGTGGTATCTGCCGTGCGGGAGCAGTTCCCGGACTCGGGAAAGTTCCGCGGCTTCCAGGAAGTTGTGTTGAGGCCCTCTTCGCTGGCAGGTGAGGCCACAATTGTGGGTGCCGCCAGCCTGCCGTTCGCCGGCCTGTTCTCAATCGGAGCGCCCTGTTGATTGCGGCCGGCTGCGACCGCGCCTGTCCGGGCGGGCTTTGGTAAACTCGATTCAGGCCCGAACTGGGCGCGTAGCTCAGGTGGATAGAGCATCTGCCTTCTAAGCAGAGGGTCGCTGGTTCGAGTCCAGCCGCGCCTACCAGCACGCCGGAGCGACCGCAAACACCCCATCCGCGGCACGCAAACTCCTGTCGGCGCCAACCGTACGGGCATCGCGCAGGGAATTTCCACAGTTCCCAGCGGCGGCTGCGGCCGGATCGCCGCCCTCCGGCGCTGTACTGATTGATGCCGAGCTGCTGTTAGAAATCTCTGCCCACTCTTAAGTGCAGTTCACGGAGCCGCTGGGCGCCGAGCCGGGCGGCCGTCGTGTCAAGCGGTAACGTTGGCGGCAACGTCATGACGGGCCAAGGAACCGGGCGCCGGTCTGCGCTAGCATAGGTGGGCCTGAGCCGCCAGCAAGTAGACC
>Ga0272448_1001635_pt1 | contig 29619 bp, 27 predicted proteins | sample YNPCB0191_FD_202220 | JGI IMG/M metagenome (GOLD analysis project Ga0272448, IMG submission 202220) | Hot spring sediment microbial communities from Yellowstone National Park, WY, United States - YNP-CB-019-1 | ecosystem: Environmental > Aquatic > Thermal springs > Hot (42-90C) > Sediment...
CTTCCTGTTACGAATCGGGGAAAGGGATACCAAAAGGTATGGTCTGTGCCAGAAAAATGTGACCGATTTCCCGAGAGAGAACCGGCAATCGAGAACGGCTCGAAATTAGCTGGAGGATTTGGGGATTGGGGGAACGTACCGTCACATGGTGAGTTGTGGTATACTGATATGGAATGATGATACAACCAATCCGTGCGTATGTGGATACTTGTGTGTTCGGTGGAGCATTCGATGAAGAATATGCGGTACCCACCGCACAATTTTTCACAGAGGTACGGCTGGGGCGAGTACAATTGGTGATCTCGCCTGTCGTGACGGATGAGATCCTGCTGGCACCGGAATCCGTACGCGAACTATACCAATCGTTGCTCGGGTGTATTACAATCGTCGATCCTGATGAGCGTGCGTTCACATTGCAACAAGCTTATCTCGCGGCGGGCATCGTATCTCCCAAGTGGGAGGAGGACGCATTGCATGTTGCGATTGCCACAGTGACTGGCTGTGATGTGATTGTGAGTTGGAATTTTCAACATCTCGTCAATTTCCGTCGTATCAAGGCGTATGGCCACGTCAATATGATCCATGGATATCAGCCAATTGATATCTACACACCGAAGGAGGCGCTGACCTATGACAGGTAAGACTTTCGATTGCATTGTAATGAAGCGCCGAGTCGTCCGCCGGGCGCAACAACACGTGGCAGGCATGAGCGTGGCAGAAAAAATCGCGTATTACAAAGGCATCGGTGATCGCGAACGGGCGGTGCAGGAAGCCGCACGTCAACGTCAGGAACTGCCGAAAACCGGCACGGACAATTGAGCACCAGATGACTACAAAAGTGAAAATACTCCTTTGCGTCTTTGCGTGAAACTACGAAAAGAAAGTTTCACGCAAAGCCGCAAAGCCGCAAAGAGTAAAAACGCAACCGCTCAGGTAGTGCAGACTTGCATCATGAATCCTGCATCCTGAATCTACAACCTGATCACCGCCACCTCGAAAATCCCCAGCGTGAGCGTCTCCCCCGTCTGAGTGCCGGTGAGCAGCTCGGTCTTGCCGGCGGGGACGGGCACGGTTTGCGCTTCCTCGGTGTGGTTGATGAGGAAGAGCAGGGTTTTGCCGTCGCCTTTGCGCACGCTGGCTTCTACGCCGGGGGGTGGGGCGAGGACAGGTTGCACACCGGCGCTGTTCAGCAGCTCGGCGATGAGCTGGTCGTAGAAGGGCACTTCTTTGATCACCGTGCCCAGGTAGTATGCTTGTCCGTCGCCGTAGTGATGGCGGGTGAGGGCGGCGAAGGGGCGCAGGTGCCACTGGTCGTAGCCGGCCAGCACCTCGGCGCCGGTGGGGGTGACCCAGTCGACGTTGGACATGGCGGTGAACTGGCCAGGCAGTGCCGCAGAGCCGACCACCGGGTAGGTCTGCGTCTCCTCCATCAGCCCCTCGTACTCCTCGATGGTGATGCCCAGCGGGTCGGAGAGCAGGCCGGGCAGTGTGCGGTCGTAACAGAGGTTGGTGGCGTCTTTCACGCCGGTGCGGCAATCGGTGAAGAGCACGCCGCCGTGCTGCACGAACTCGGTGAGCTGCTGCGCCAGCGCGTCGGGCAGGATATACAAGTCCGGCGCCAGCACCAGCTTATAGCCGGAGAGGTCTGCCCCCCGGGCCACCATATCCACGTTGACGCCGGCGCGCAGCAGGGCGCTGTAATAACGGCGCATCACGGCCTGGTAATCGTTTTTCGGGTAGCCGGGCTGAATCTGCAGCGCCCAGATGCTCTCGTAGTCGTAGATGAAGGCCACCGGCGTCTGCACCGTGGTGCCGTCCAGCGCCTCCGCCAGCCGGTGGTATTCCCCGGTGGTCTGTGCGGCTTCGCGATAGCGACGCAACGGCTTGCCGTCATGTCCGAGCAGGCCATGCCAGTACTGCTCGCGCCCGGCGGTGCAGGTGCGCCAGCGGAACCACACCTGCCCATCCGCCCCGTGCGCCAGTTGCTGGTAGGCGATCTTGCGCAGCTCGTTGGGGCGCGGGTTGCGGTAGAAGGCGCTTGAGCCGCCGGGGCCGGCGGTCTGCTCCATGATCCAGAAATTCTTCCGTTTCAGCCCGCGCATCACGTCCGCCGCCCAGGAGAAATCATAAGGAAAGTCCGGCGCGCCCCAGATGGGGTAGTTATCCCAGCTCACGAAGTCCAGGTCTTCCGCCAGGTCGTAGTAGTTCAGCCCGCTGTGCAGGCCCATGAAATTGTGGGTGATGAAGCGGCCCGGGTTCAACTCGCGCAGGATGCGCACCTGGTCGCGCTGGAAGCGCACGTTCAGCCAGGAGTGATGGCGGCGCCAGTCCAGGCAGGTGCTCGGGTTCTGGAAATCCTCATTGTCCGGGACCTGGATCTCCCCCCAGGTGCCGTAGCGGTGGCCCCAGAAGTGCGTGCCCCAGGCGCGGTTGAGCTCGTCCAGTGTGCCGTATCTCGCGCGCAGCCAGTCTTGGAAATTCGCGCGGCAGGTGGGACAGTAACAGACTGGGCCGCTGAACTCGTTGTCCGTCTGCCAGCCGATGACGTTGGGCGTGTCGGCGAAGTGCGCGGCCATGGCGCGGGTGATGCGCTCGGAGAGCAGGCGATAGGTGCCGGAGGTGAAGCAGTTGTTCTTGCGCCCGCCCCAGGTGGTCCGCTGCCCCTCACGCTTCAGCGCCAGCGTCTCCGGATACTTGCGCGCCACCCAGGCCGGCATGGCTGCGGTGGGCGTGCAGAGGAGGGCGGAGATGCCATGCGCGCGGAGCACCCCCAGCGCGTCGTCCAGCCAGTCGAACTCGAACCGTCCCTCCTCCGGCTCCATCAGCACCCAGGCGAACTCCGCCAGGCGGACCACATTAAACCCCGCCTCCGCCATCTTCGCCGCATCATAGTCCCACCGCTCCCGCGGCCAGTGCTCGGGGTAATAATCCACGCCAACGTACATACTGCAAACCTTTCTGTGTTACGGTATTGGGTTAGTTCGGAATTGAAGCGGTGGATTCCTGCCCAGGGAGGGGTGAAGTGATTAGTAATTAGTAATAAGTGATTAGTGATTAGTGCTGGTGATCGGTGACCGGACTAATCACTAATCACTAATTACTCTACCGTTACCCCCAACGCCTTGCACCGCTCCACAAACCCCTCCGCATCATCCGGCGAGATGATGATCGGGATGGCGTGGGTGCGTTGTATCACGACCATCCGCCCGGTGTGCGTGGCGTAGACAATGAACTCGGGGAAAAAGCCGCCGAGGAAGCGGCCGTAGATGCCGAAGGCGCCGCCGGAGGAGCTCATGCGGCCGGCGTTACGGAAGACATCCTTCCCCTCGGCGAGGGAGATGCGGGCGATCTCCGGCAGCGGAATAACGACATCGGTGCCCACGCGTTTGATGCGGAGGGCGTCGGCGCTCAGCCGGTACCCGCGCGGCGCCTGCGAGACGCCGAAGGCAAAGATACCGAGGAGAAGCATGCCGATAATCACCGGGGCGATCTGGTGCAGATAGCTCCCCATCCCGATGACAAACACCGGCAACCCCACCATAAAGAGCGTGAAGACGGCGGTGATGACGTAGATTTTCCGCTCCCAGGTCGCCGGGAAATCGGTGTGGGCCATGGTGGGGAACTCCTTACAGCCGGTAATATGGGTTTCGCTTATTCAGCAGATGGGTTCGCATTCATCGCTGCTGTCGTTTCCAGATCCACCGTCGCGACGGAAAGCATCATACCTTCACCGCGAGGCTCCAGGTGGAAGCTATGGATCGGCCAGCAATATTCGGCAAACTGTGTCGCTTTCCGTTCGACGAGAAACTGCAGCGTTTCTTTGATGGATAACCGCAGGTCCGCGGGGAAGCCGCCAAGCAGTTCCATTAGCGGCTTCATGCGCTGGCCCTCCTGGATCAACGCCAGATTCCACCCCATCATGGCGACGCTGAATTTGGTACGCAGCATTGCCAGTGGTTCTGTCCCGTCTAGCATTGGGTCGGCAAAGCGCCGAAAAATCGCGGATTTGGCCGCACTGTTCTCATGGCTGGGTATCAAGTCCTGCTGCCATCCCGATGGCAGCACCCCAAGCTCCCGTGGTATGATAAACTGCTTACGCGCCACTGGCGAGGATGCGGGCTGCTGCTTGGGCTTGTTACGCTTCATTGAGTGTCCCCTTTCGGCAATCAACCGGTATTGTACCTGCCAAGGGGGATGGGTGGGAAGGGGAGGCTACAGAATGATGGGAGTAAGCTTCCGTTCCTATTCCCACGCCAAAACCGGTCACCATACGTCCAGGAAAGGACATGCTTGCTCATCGGCGAAATACCGATTATGCGTACAATCGTATTAGCCATATTCTCTTTGTTCACCGCAACGGCAGCCCTCGCCGTCCCCTCCCACCTCTACTACACCGGCCTCATCAACAACAAGCTGGCGGTTCAGATGGATCTGGCATTCGCCAAAACGGCAGTGTCCGGGCAGTATGCCTACGACAGCATCGGTGAGGAACTTGAGGTAAAGGGGACATGGACGAAAGCCGGGGCCATCGCGCTGAAGGAACACTTGCCCGTCGAGTATGGTAAGCCACGGTTCACCGGGCGCATCACCGGCAGCTTCAGCGGGGTCGTGTCCGTGGATCGGCGGCAGATCAGCGGGCAGTGGCGGAGTGCGGATGGGAAGCGGGCATTGCCCTTTACCCTGCGCGCGGTGGCGGAGTATCGCACGCATACGGTTGCCCACCGCTACTTGCGGAAGAACACCATCTACCCCCAATTCCTCGATCCTGCTCCCGCCTGGAGCTCTTTGAATAAGCAACTGTACGGCATCGCTATGACGGCAGAAAAGGCCTTCCACGGCATTGAAAGCGAGCAATAATCGAGCGAACAGGAAACCGCGGAACAGAACTATACGCTACGTATAGCGTTTACTTCCCCGACGCTCGTGAGTCTGTGGGCCGAAAACCGCCAGAATTTCGCGGTCGGCGATCCGGAATACCATATACCCCGTCCAGATCTTTCTTCGTATAACTACCACATCAACGCCACCGGGGTGCAACTGCTGGGATTGAATGATCTGTTCAACAGCAAGACGCCGTACAAGGATGCTATCAGGGATGCCTGCCTGGTTCCGCTCAATGCATTTGATGGCGGTTACAATGAATGGGGTTTCTATAAATGTTCCGCCACCAGTATCACCATCGACGGCGAGAAGATCCCCTACGCCTTGTTGAAGGCCTACCTGAATCCGAGCGGGCCGCTGGTCGCCTTCGCCGAACATGCCCCGACGAAAAGGTCTGAGGAAGTGCGCGATGGTGTGACGGGGCTGACCATCGAGGCCGCCATGAAGTTAGGCCATGATGCGTATATGGCACGCCACACCGCAATGCGGAAACAGAAAGACATCGATTACGACTATTACCATAGGTATACCGACGCGTATGCGCGAATTGTCCATACGTATAATCTCTGGCAAGCGGCCTCGTTGCCGGTATGGGAACACAATGTGTATTTGCAAGTGCGCCGGAGTTGCGAGCGCCTGGCATTTAACCGATATGATGCAGAAGCTTATCGGACCGGTGACTATCCGACGCTGGCGGAGTATCAGAATGCCATATTGCGCGAAGAAATGCTCTCCGCTGTGATCACTGCATTGCGCAAATGGCGAACGGCCGGCAGCAGGAACCGGCGATTTCTGTCCACCGCAGAAACGCAAGTCCAGCAGCTGTTGACAGCCTCCTCGAAAGATCCCATGTATGAGCATTCGTACCGGGATCTCGTGGGTGGAATGAATAAAACACTCGATGATATGCTGAAAGTGATCTGGATGGGCAGTTGGCCGGACGAAGTCTGCAAGCTGGTGGGCGATTATGCGACACAGACGACGAAGCCGCTTGAGGAGGCGAAATGATGCGTACGATTCTCGTAGCCCTGCTCAGTGTTCTCGCTGCAGGAATGGCGCTCGCCATCCCTTCCCATCTCTACTACACCGGCCTGATCAACAACAAGCTGGCGATTCAGATGGATCTGGAGTTCGCCAAATCGCAGGTGTCCGGGCAGTATGTCTATGACAGCGTGGGCGAGGAGATCGATGTGAAGGGGACGTGGACAAAGGCCGGGGTCATCTCGCTGAAGGAACACGTACATATGAAGGAGAGCATCCGTTTCTCCGGCCCCATCACCGGCTCGTTCACCGGTAAGGTGTCCGCGGATCGACGGCAGATTAGCGGGCAATGGCGGAGTGCGGATGGGAAGCGGGCGCTGCCGTTTACCCTGCATGCGGTGGCGGAGTATCGCACGCATACCGTCTCGCACCGGTATCTGAAGCAGACCAACCAATATCCCTACTTCCTCAACCTCGGCCCCGGCTGGAAAGGGGTGAATCAACAGTCCTACAGCGTTATGCGAGCGGCGGAGAAGAATTTTCTCGACAATGCGGGCGGCGAGACGGACCCGAAAGCGCCGGACGGAGATCTCGCCCAGCAGGAGTATACGCTGCATATCAAATACTATTCCCTACAATTGATCAGCCTGCTTGCTGAGGATGAGACGCAATTTTGCGTCGATGGACGCGATTCTATCGAAAACGCTTCCTACAACTTCCGCCCCACCGCCACCGGGGCGCACGAGTTGGATCTGGATGATCTGTTTAACGCGAAGACACCCTACACGGATGCCCTTTATGATGCCTTGCTGGTGCCGCTCGATATCGACAGCCTGGATCCGCGGGTCGGCAGTGCGATGGATGTCTATACCTGCTCCGCCACTCGTATCTCCTTCATCATTGAGGACGACATCCCATATGCACTGCTGAAGGCCTATCTCAACCCGGCAGGGCCGCTAGCCACTCTGGCCCAGCACGCCCCGTCGCGCCTGCAGCCGCTGCGCGATGCCGCCACCGGGCTGACCGCCGAGGCCGCCATGCAACTGGGCCACGCGAAGTTTCTGGCCCGCTATGCCGCAGCACGGGGAAAGGCGGAAGATGTGCAGGAAAACGAGGACGATGCGTATGCCCGGCTCCTCCACCGCGCCAATCTCCGGCATGCCGCCCCGTTATCGCTGGCGCAGCACAACCAGTATCTGCAAGTGCGCCGCGAGCTGGAGCGTCTGGGTAGGGCCTGCCTCGATGCGCAGGGTGACCTGTCTGACGCCCAGAGCGCCGTGAAGACGCAGCAATACGCCGCGCTCCGTGAGGAAACGCTGTTCGCCGTCATCACCGCCCTGCAGAGCCCAACCCCCGACCCGCCGACCCGTGCCCACGCCCTCCGCACCCTGACCACCGCCAAAGCGCAGGTCGATGATGAAGATGTACAAAAAGTCCTCACGGAGATCACCACCGGGCTGCCGACCTGGCCGGATAAAGTCGCTGGGCTGATTGACCGATATGTGGTGCAGGTGACGAAAGGGCTTGATAGGACGCTTTAATTCCAATCCTGGTATAGGGGATGATAGCCGTGGCAACCCAGCGGGCTGAGGCAGAGTGACTTCAGTCACTTCCAGGAGAACGGGCGAATCGTACGCCATGATCTGTGACGACAACGAATCGTTCCTCGATGCAATCAGCGTATTGCTCTAATAGATGCTTCAGCACAGCAATCTTATTTGCCGCACGCTCATCCTCAAGGCGGATAAGAATGACGCCGTGGTGCGCACGGCGTTCGCGGTAGATCATCTCGCCGAAGTCTTTGTCGTTGGTGACAATGACCCAATACTCGGTGTACGCTTTGTGCAATACCTCGTCATCCGCTATTCCCCGTGCTTCATCAAATACGGAGAACACCTCGTACCCTTGGTCACTCAGCCAGGCGGCGACTGCAGGACCAGTGCATTCATCCACCAGAAAACGCATCAGGCCGCCTCACCGGAGAGAGGGAGGAAATCGGTATCTTTCAAGGCCTTCGTGGCAAACAGCAGACAGGCGCGGATATCGTCGCGCGTCAGTCCGGTGTACTCATCCAATACCTCTTCAGTGGTCGCGCCATGCGCCAGCAGGTTGAGAATGAATTCAACCGTCAAGCGTGTCCCTTTGATGATCGGCTTCCCGGTCATCACCGCAGGATCCAGTATAATGCGGGCGAGTAATTCTTGATCGGTCATCGCTGCCCCCTGGCGGATAGCTTACGTTCTAAATGATAAGGTGTCAAGCAAGTGCTAATGGGTTCATTGGTTAAAATCCCCAATTATGCGCTCACGTCCTTCCCCGCAAAATGCACCCGGTACGCCTTCGGCAATAGCGCAAACCGCTGTTGGAAGCGGCGGGCGAAGTAGGCGGGGTCGGTGATGCCGATGGCGCCGGCGACGGTGGCGATGGGGAGGTCGGTGGTGCGCAGGAGGTGGGCGGCACGTTCCATGCGGAAGGACTCCAGCCGCTCGTGGATGCTCATGCCGGTGAGGTGGCGGAACTGCCGGGTGAGGTGGCGCGCGCTCAGCAGGAGCTGTCCGGACAGCGCCTCCAGCGAGGGGGCGTGCGCCAGGTCGGCCTGCAGCAGTTGGTCGACGCTGGTCACCAGTTGCGAGGCGGAGGGCGGCAGGGGGTGCGCCGGCGCCGCGGGTTGCGCCGCGTGCAGCAGGTGGGAGTACAGGATGTTCAGTCGCGCGCGTGTCCGCTCTTCCCATCCCAATTCCCCGGCCGCCGCATCCGCGAAGAGCAACGCCGCTTCCCACAATGCCCCCGGGCACACCGGCCACGGCTTGCGCGTGGGAATGGTTAGCGGACGGTCGAGGATGAAGGACAGCACCAGGAAGAGACAGGCGTCCTGGTGGGTATGCCACTGGTGCGCTGTCCCCGGCGCAAAGACCATCACGCTGCCGCGCGGCAGCATCTGCGTCTGCCAGGGCGTCACCATCTCGATGCTTCCCTGCAGCAGAATGAAGCCCTCGTAATACGGATGCAGGTGCCGTTCCACCTGTTCCCCCGGCGGGATCGGCGTGATGCTCATCCATTGGCTTTGCAGCGACTGCGACACGCAGGCAAACGACTGCGAGATCTCGCTGATGCGCCGGCAGAGCGCGTAGAGCACGTCGTGCGTATAGGGGAGGGGAGGTGGCTCGGGAAGCATCGGATTTCTCCTCCAAAAATAAAGTGAGCAGTAGGTAGTCAGCAGTCTTTGGCGCGCGACCGGTTGTGGCTACTTTCAACCGTTCCGGGTGCCCGCTCAGGACTGTCCCTCGGGTCTGTACACCTCTGCACCCGGTTGCATACATCGGTCGGGGGCTGTCCGATCGCTGGAATTTAGTTGCGCTTTTGTGTAGGGAACGCCTTCCGTGGCGTTCCTGCCCACGCATTTCTACCTGTGCGGCCAACTCGAAACCGGACTCGTGTTTGCCGCATTAACAGAAATGCGACGGCCCGGAACGCCACGGAGGGCGTTCCCTACGCAGGAGCGAGCACGGTCAGTGAGTGCAGTCCCTGAGCGTTGTCCGTATTATAGTATTATTTGTCCGTAACGTCATCGTCTTGCGGTGGCACACCGAGCGAAATTGCGTAGAATGAGCGAGACGGATCTGCGTGGGGGTATGGGAGTGTAGGGTATGGGAGTGTCTAGATTCGCTCCCGGATGCGGCTACGGCACGACACCTCCATATTGTACTTTCGACGATCTGATGGTAATCCTAACGTTGGCCGATGAGGGGTATTGGTCTAGGTATGGGAAGCGACGAAAGACTCCCACACTCCCACACCCCCACACCCACATACTATTTTCGAAGCCGGAGACCAATCATGCGCAGCGATTTCCACTTCCCCTCCTGCGGCATCACCACCCGCCGCCATGCGCTGGTGCTGGCCATCGATGATGCCTTGCTGCCGGTGAAGCAAAACCTGTGCTATTACCTGTCGAAGCCCACGGTGCGGCAGGAGCCGGTGTTGACGCCATCGGCAGAGCATCCGAACGCGCCGGACCATCTGGCGGCGCATTTCTACGGCACCGTCCTCTACGAGGAGGGGCGCTACCGGATGTGGTATTATGCCTGCCACCTCGGGCGCAATCCCAACTGGCCGGCGGCGTTCAACCGGCAACTGGCCAAGCAGACCGACGAGCTCTACACAGGTCCGCTCTGCTATGCCGAGAGCGACGACGGGCTCACCTGGCGCAAGACGGCGCTGGGGCAGGTGTGCTTCAAAGGCAGCCGCGAGAACAACGCGCTGGCGCTGCCCTATGCGTCGGTGCCCGGCACCGCCGCGGTGGTGCGCGATGACGACGACCCCGATCCTCGCCGGCGCTACAAGATGCTCTACACCATCATCATGGGCCAAAGCGACCCGCCGTTTGACGGCCTCATTGACATGTCGACGTGCGCCGCCGCGGTGTCCGCCGATGGGCTCACCTGGGAAGACGCCGGCGTTCCGTACCCGCTGGAGTTCATGGAGCACGCCTCGTTCTACCGGCACAACGGGCTGTTCATCGTCAACGCGCATACCGTCGATCGATGTATCCCCGGGGAAGGCGGTACCCCGCAAGGCCGCCAGGCGATGGCGCGCTTCTCGCCGGATTTCACCACCTGGGTCGACGGGCACGTCGAGTCCTTCACCCTCCCCGAGCCACGCGACCCGGCGCTGCGCGGCTGCAGCGGGCTGTATGATCAGGTGCATATCGGCGTTGGCGCCGCCAGCTTCGGCACGGCATGCGTCGGCCTCTACGGCATCTGGCATAACGCGGACTTCCACCACGGTTTCGAGCAGATCTCCTGCGACCTGGGGCTGCTGATCTCCAATGACGGGCTGCGCTTCCGCGAGCCGGTGAAGGGGCACGTCTTCCTCGACCGGCACGATTCCCCCGCCACCCCCTATCCGGGCGTGGACTATCACACCATCCTCTGCCAGGCCAATGGCATCCTCAACGTGGGCGACGAAACGCGCATCTACCATGGCCGCTGGCGCAACAGCGGGTATGATTGGTTGCGCTATGGCGCGGACGTGGCGCTGGCCACCCTCCCGCGTGACCGCTGGGGCGCGCTCGGGCTCTTCCCGGATGCGGACAGCGGCGCCGTCTGGTCCGCGCCCATCACGCTGCCCGACGGCGGCTGCACGCTCACGCTGAACGCCGACCATGCCGACGGCATGACGGTGGAGGTCGCCAATACGAACTTCCAGCTCGACCCCGCCTGTACCGGCAAAGGCCATGGAGACGGCCTGGACTGCCCCGTCACCTGGGCTAGGAATCCCGTCCTTGCCCACGGTAGCCGAACGGTACGGTTGAAGATCACCATGCGCAAGGGGATCAATGCCGTGCCGCGGTTGTATGCGGTGAATTTGATGGCGGTCCGGTGACTGCCTTCGCGGCAAAGCCCGGCTGAAGTTGAACGAAGAGGGTAACGACTGGCACACCGGTTTGAACAATAACGCTCGGTCAAGGCTGTCACCGCGTTGATAGGACTGGTCTCCGGGAGGGCGAGGCTCCTGCCGAGCCAGATTATGCAACCGGTTCTCGTATCTGGCTCGGCAGGAGCCTCGCCCTCCCGTGGTGATAGGACCAGATTGCTTATACGCGGTGACAGCCTTGACCGGGCGCTCTCGAATAGACCGGCGTGCCGCGCGAGACCTGTTCATCTCGATTGCTGACGGGCTTTGCCGCGAAGGTAGCCACCGGACTGTACGGTGATTTGGAGTAAGAGAAAGAGAAAGAGTAAGAGAAAGATTTTAGAGGATACACTTATGCCGGACATCACCTATATTCCCACCAGCACCTACTTCATGGGGCCCTGGTATGCTGAGCAGTTGGGGCATGGGGAGCCGCACCCGTTCCACGCGGGCTTCGATGCGTGCGCCCGGTACCGGCAGGATTGCGCGCGGCTGCTCTATGATGCCTGGGGCGACATCGGCTTTGGGTGCGCCGACCCGCAGCCATACTACAGCGTGCCGCAGCACGACGGGCGGATCATCGCCGCCGTGGCCTATGGGTCGCCGTACCCGAGTTGGGATGAGGTCAGCGGCTCTTTCTGGCTGGAAGGCAACGCGCACCCGTGGGCCGGGCTGTCCACCGTCGCCGAGGTGGAGCAACTCCCCGTGCCGGAGTGGGAGCGCAACCCGCTGGTGCTGGAGAATATCCGGAAGTGGGAAGAGTATCAGATGCGCTTCGGCGCGGAGGCCGCGCGCACCGCCGGCCTGGGGTGGACGGAGCTCGGTTGGTCGCACCCGGTCACCGGGCGGCATTACGACTTCTGCGTGGTGCCCACCTTCCTCGACCTCGGCAGCTACCTCATGGGCGCCACCGAATTTCTCACCGTGCTGGCTGCCGACCCGGAGCTGGCGCAGGCGCTATTGCGGAAGCTCTTCGAGATCAGCATCAGCCAGTGCGAGTTCATGTGCCGCCTGTATAACCGCCCGAAGACGGGCTGGAGCAGCATGGGCGGCGACAATTCCTGCCTCGTGTCGGCGCAGATGTACCGCGACTATGCCATGACATTTGACCAGATGGTGCGCGCCTACCTGGGGCCGATGCCGTGCAACCTGCACTCCTGCGGCGCCTCGAAGCACCTGTACGAGACGTGGGCCGACTACCCGGACAGGGAGGAGATCGTCCTCATGCAAACCCGCGCCATCCCCGGCGTCATGGCCCCCCTGCGCCGCGCCCTGCCGCACACCTTCATCCATCTCACCCTCCTGCAGCCGCAAATCGACTTCGAGCGCGAGCAACCCGAGCGCATCAACGCGTTGGTCTGGGAGTTCGCAGAAGCCTTGGATTTCCACGACTGCGAAATCTGCGTCATCTTCTCCGCCCTCACCGAGCAATGCAAAGCCAATATTCTCGCCTTCCGCGAGGCGGGGGTGGAGGTGAATCGGGAGGCGGCACGGCGGGCAACAGTCGGGCAAACGGTGTAGCCCGCATTATTCACGAATTCTTCGGAATAATGCATCGCTAACTCGATTATGAGGGTATACGAATAATCCGGGATAGGAACAACGCGCATCTTTCGGGTATAATAGGGTGATGCAAAGGAGGAGCGGATGACCACGAAAGAAAAAATGTTGCAAGTCGTGAATGCGCTGCCGGATGACGCCACGGTGGAAGATGCGATGGAACGGCTGCTGGTGCTGACCAAAATCGAACGCGGCCTCCAGCAAGCGGAGCGGGGTGAAACGCTCTCTCACCAGGCGGTACAGGAACGGATGAGCAAATGGCTGCGATAAGATGGACGCTTCAGGCGGCGGATGATCTGGAGGCGATTGCCGAGTATATCGCCGCAGACTCAGAGCAATACGCTCACCTGCTCGTAACGGATGTCCTTGCCGCCATCGATCGTGCAGCGTTGTTTCCTTCAGCCGGTCGAATCGTGCCGGAAACCAATACACCCAACATCAGAGAGATATTGTTGGGGAATTACCGCATTATCTACCGCATCAAGGAAAAGGTCATCGAGATTCTGACGATCTATCATAGTGCTCGCTTGCTCGATGTGACACGGCTCCAATAGCCCCTACACACGATCGAGCAGGGGGCTGGACATATCGAGACTGTTGGAAAATGACAATGGAATTATCAATTATTGTTCCTTCGATACTTTCGCGATAATCTTTGATAACAAACTTGATAACGTTTCGGCGACCGTTTCAATTTGCGCATCAAAGCCGTATTGAACATCGGCTTTAAAACGACCATTCACCAATGGATAGGTGATCTCGATTTCTTTCAGGAGGTCGTCAAGCTTATCCATATTACCACTTTTTCTATCGAAAATAGTAATAGCCCATCCTTCTGGTGAAATCGTGCAATCAATTGCGATAGGAAAATCGGCAGTGATGTCGTGAACTAGGACATCATATAAATCGCGCTGTTCTCGGTAGAATTTTTGCTTCACTAATCCTTCAGGAGCATCAATATTGATATTCTGACTCAATTGGGAAACTTTATTGCGCATTTCATTTCTCATAACATCGTATGCATCCATAAATGCGTTAATAGCCTGAAGGTTGTCTTTGAAAAACAAAGCTAACTCTTTATCCATAGTAGTTCCCTCAATAAGATGCTCGATAGTTTTCATGAATTCCAATAGCAATATCAGGTATTTGTTGTTGGAATTCGTAATGTAACGTCCGATGTTGGTTTTGATTGCTGCAAAATACTCATTGTATGTTACGCTTGTAAATCCTGAGTATTTACTACAATCTACTTTGCTCATTCCTAGAATAAGAAGAACAGTATTTCTGCCCTTTGCCTCACGGTTGATATACTTGCTGTAATCACCAAAGTCGTTGAGAATAGCATGAAACACTTTGTTCTCTATAGCAATGATGCATTCATCAGAATTGATTACTAGATCAATTCGACCATGGCGTGTGTATACTTCTCGCTCAATAGATATATTGGACATATCGGAAGAGTATCCAGCGCATTCCAATAGTGAGGATAGAGCAAGATCCATTAATCCATGCTCTCTTTCTGGATCGAGAAAGAAGGCTAGAATATTACTGCAGACGTTTTCATAATGTGGATATCCGGAGATTTCTAGGAATGTGGGATCACTGTGAAGGAGATCACCAAGTTGTTTGAAATCTTCTAACAGCTTTGCAAAGCGTGTGATATCTTCTATTGTGTTCATTTCGCTATCCATGTTACCCAGACCATAACCAGAAGGCGCATCAGGCCGCCTCACCGGAGAGAGGAAGGAAATCGGTATCTTTCAAGGCTTTCGTGGCAAACAGCAGGCAGGCGCGGATATCGTCACGCGTCAATCCGGTGTATTCATCCAGCACTTCTTCGGGCGTTGCCCCATGTGCCAACAGGTTGAGAATGAATTCAACCGTCAGCCGTGTCCCTTTGATGATCGGCTTCCCGGTCATCACGGCAGGATCCAGCACGATACGGGTTAATAATTCTTGATCGGTCATCGCTGCCCCTCCGTTGGATAGCTTAAGCTGTGAATTCATCAGGTGTCAAGCAGAAATGATTGATGTCCTGCAGTTCAAATCCGTAATAGCTCCTCCAGCACCATCCCAACCCTATCCTCCTCATTACTACAGCTCACCAGATCCGCGACCGCTTTCAGTTCCGGCATGGCGTTGCCCATGGCCACGCCCAGGCCGGCGGCTTCAACAGGGGAAGGTCGTTGTTGTCGTCGCCGAACGCCACGGAGGGCGTTCCCTACGCGACCGGGAGCGATGGTCATAATCCGTCAACAGAATTGATGGTCTGCCATAACCAACATCCGCCCGCGCTGTCCCCGAATTATGCTATAGTCTTGCTGCATACGGCCAGACCGAACGATAAGGCGGCAATGAGACGATGGCGGTACCATTGTGCGTGCTGATCATTGATGATGTACCGGAGGATGTCCCGCTGCTGACGGGTGTGTTGCAGGCCGGGGGATTCACGCCGCAGTTGACGCGCGTCGACACGGCGGCAGCTATACGCGCTGCCCTGGCACAAGAGCCCTGGGATATCGTGCTGGCGGCCTGTTCCATGCGGCATTTCTGCGAGGTGGACGCCTTGCACGTCCTCCGCGAGAGCCACCTCTATCTCCCCTTCATCCTGATCTCCGACACGATGGTCGAAGAATATGCGGTCGAGATGATCAAGGCGGGGGCGAACGATTATGTGTTGAAAGACGACCTGGCCCGCCTGCCCCTGGTGGTGATCCGTGAACTGCGCAATGCCGACCTGCAGCGTGAACAGCGGCGCGCCGAGGCGGCACTGCGTATCTCCGATACCCGCTTCCGCACGCTGTTCGAACAATCGCCGATCAGCATGCAGATCCTGTCGCCGGACGGCTATACGCAGGAAACCAACCACGCCTGGGAAGTGCTCTGGGGCCTGGAAGGCACTCCGTACTGGCAATACATGAAGGCCTATAATATTCTCCATGATAAACAACTGAAAGCCAAAGGGATCATGCCGTTCATTGAAAAAGCGTTTGCGGGAGAGGCCACCGAAGTGCCGATCGTCGAGTATGACCCCCTCGAAGTGAATATCCCCGCGCGTACCCGCTGGGTGAAAGCCTTCATCTACCCGGTGAAAGACAGTACAGGCCAGATTCTCCAGGTGGTGTTAGAGCATATTGATCTGACTGAATTGATCCAGACGGAGAAAACACTGCGGGAAAGCCAGCGGCAGTTGCAGGCGATCATGGAGACCTCGCTTGCCGTGATCTACCTGAAAGATACCGCAGGGCGATATCTGCTGATTAATCGGCGATTCGAAGAGTTGTTCCATATCCGTAAAGATGAGATTGTCGGGCGAACGGACAGTGATATCTACCCGGCCGACACGGCAGAGAGGCTGCGCGCGAATGATCGCAAGGTGATCGAGCGCGGAGAATCGTTTGAGCAAGAGGAGTTGATTCCGCAGGACGACGGCCTGCACACCTATCTCTCGATCAAATCGCCGCTGTTCGATGAATCGGGCACGGTCTACGCGGTGTGTGGCATCTCGACGGACATCACCGCGATCAAGCAGGCGGACCGCGCGAAGAACCAGTTCCTCAACGTGATTTCGCATGAAATGCGCACCCCGCTGACAGTGATCATCGGCTGGGCGCAGATGGCGCAGAGCGACCCCGCGATCATTCCGGAAGCGCTACAGGTGATCCTGCGGAATGCCCAGGAGCAGAAGGTGGTGCTGGATCGCCTGATCATCCTCTCCCGCATCCTGAGCAAACGGCTCACCCCTAAGGGTACGCCGGTGATGCTGTGGTCGCTGGTCGCGGAAGCAGGCGAAGAGGCGCGGCCCGGCCTCGAAGCCCGCGATCTGACCCTCCGCATGGAGCTGCCGACCGCGCCGTTGACCGTGACCGTCGATCAGTCGTTGTTGCGGCTGGCGCTCAGGGAATTACTGGAAAACGCCGGCAAATTCACCCCCGTCGGCGGCACCATTACCGTGACCGGACACCTTCCCTCCCAGCCCCCTTCCCTGGCAGGGAAGGGGGAGAACCGGGAGGCGCCGCTGGTCGTGATTACGATCGACGACACCGGGCGCGGCATGACGCCGGAACAGCTCGACAGCCTGGGGGCGCCATTCACCCAGGCACAACGGGAAGAACAGCTCGGAGGATACGGGGTCGGCCTGGCCCTGGCGCGCGGCATTGTCGAAGCCCATGGCGGCGAGATCACCATCAACAGCCCGGGGCCGGGGATGGGCACGACGGTGCGGGTGGTGTTGCCGGCGTGAATTCTTTCTCTTCTGGAAACGTAACCTTCGGGATCGAGAACAGCGGTAGTCCGCGCCCACTGTGGCGCGCGGGTGGAAACCTCTATTCCGTGGTCGCCAGTTCGAAACCGGTGACGGTGTTGTCGCCCACGAAGTGGAAGCTTCCGCACGCGCGCCACGGTGGGCGCGGACTACCGCCGTTTACGTACCGGTGACTCACCAACGTGAACAATCGCATCGTGAGATGGCGCGGCAGGATTTGGAGAAAGAGTAAGAGAAAGATAGACTATCACCGTCCCATATACCGCTCCGAATGCCCCAAATGCACCTGCCAGTTCGCCGCATACTTTGCCGCCAGGTCCGGGTTATGCAGGATGAGCAGGTTTTCCGCGTTGCGCTCTTCCGCGGCGCGGGTGAAGTTGAAGCTGCCGGTGATAACGGTGTCGGTGTCGATGATGATGATCTTGTTGTGCGCGATGGCGTGGGCGGCGTCGATGTAGGTGGGGATGCCCATGTGGGCGAGGAAATCGGCTTCCGAGTAGTGCTCGGTGCGCTGGGACTTGTCGAGGATCGCCTGCACCTCCACCCCGCGCTTCTTCGCGTCCACCAGCGCGGCGGCGATGGGCTTTGAGGTGAAGGAGTACGCCTGCACCAGCACGCGCCGCTTCGCCCCGTTCAGCGCGCCGACGATGGCATCGGTGCATCCGCCATCGGGCGAGAAGTAGACTTCATACGTCAGCGGCCCGGCCACCCGCGCCGTCGCTTGCCGCTGCAGCTCCCAGAGCTGATACCCCAGCACCAGTGTGAGCAGGATGAACAGCGCCAGCAGGAATCCGAGCCAGGAACTGTTTTTCCGTGTCGGAACAGGTTTCAACTTTGCCATGTTGGACTCCCTTTTAGAAACCGCAGATTACGCAGATATAATTGTTTTTTCACCGCAGAGACGCAAAGACGCGGAGGGTAGGGGAGGAGATGTTGCGCCCCAACTCGCCGTGCTGTTTACGGCGTGGCGGGGCAGCACAATCCCCTATCCCTTTACGCGCTTTGTGCTCTATTGCGGCGATAACAAAAACGCAATATTGCCCTCGGAGTGCAAGCCGGCTAAAATCCTGTTAATCCTGTAAATCCTGTCTAAAACCGTCCTCCACCACCAGCTTGCGCCCGAAGAGTTTTTCCACGGCGCTTTCATGGGCTTTCACGCCCCAGAGTTCCAACTGGCAATCCTGGCCGCCCACGTCCAGCAGCAGGCGTTTGTTGCCGTCGAGGCGGAAGCGGGCGGTTTCGACCAGGCCGGCGTGGCTGCGGTCCAGGCTTTCGGCGATACGTAATAACACACACAACACGCGCACGATTTGTTGTGCACGGTCATCCAATTGCGCGAATTCCGGGTGGCGCTGGCGCGGGAAGACCTTGCGATGGAAGTAGGCGGTGGCGGCGATGATGGACAACTCCATCTGGTCGAACCCGAGCAGGTCGGCATTGCGGATGAAGTAGTAGCCGTGGGCGTGGTGATTCGCGTAGGAGAGGAAGGTGCCGATGTCGTGCAACTGCGCGGCCCAGCCCAGCAGCTCGCGCTCCCAGGAGCCCAGGTGATGGAGCTTGCACTCGCGCGCGCTGTCGAAGAGCGTCATCGCCAGTTGCGCGACATGGGCGGCGTGGCGCTCGTCGAAGTTGCAGATGCGCCCCAAGCGCAGCACGCTCTGCGCGCGCACGGAGAGCTCCTTCATCGCCGGCAGCGCCTCGGTGCGCAGCAGGTAGTCCACCAGCAGGCCATCGCGCAGCCCGCGGTCGCTGGCATGGATGACCGGCAGCTTCAGCTCCTGCATCAGCGTCTCCAGCACGGCGGCGCCGGCGATGATGATATCCGCGCGATCAGGATTGATGCCGGGCACTTTCCGCCGCTCCTCCAGCGGCAGCGCACAGAGCAGCGATACCACCTCGCGGAGTTCGGGCTGCGTGAGCGTCTCGTGGCGCAGCGGCCGCCGGTTGTGGATGACGCGCGCGGCGATGCTGGTCAGGTTCTCCACCGTGCCGGAACTGCCGAAGGCCAGGTGCGCATCGAAGGGACGCGCGCGCTGCACGAAACGCACGGCGGTGCTGCGCACATGCTGCTGGAGTGCCGCATAGCGCGCGGGGGAGATCGGGCCGGTTTCGCCGGGCATGAAGAGCATCGTCAGGCGGATGGCGCCCAATTTGAGCGAATCGAGGTCGTGATATGCGTGTTGATTGCCGACGATCACCTCCGCGCTGCCGCCGCCAATGTCGATGAACAGCGCGTTCTTGTTGCCCAGGTGCACGCCGCTGGCGACCCCCTGGTAGATGAGGCGCGCTTCCTCACGCCCGGAGATGACGCGCATATCCAATTGCGCTTCCGCGTTGAGGCGCTCGAGGAATTCGCGCTGGTTCGTCGCGTCGCGCACTGCCGAGGTGGCCACGGCGATGATTTCCCCGGCGCCGGACGCGCGCGCCAGCTCGCCGAATTTCCGGCAAACCAGAATGGTGCGCTCCATCGCTTCCGGCTGCAGCGTGTTCTCGTCGAATTCCCCTTCCCCCAGCCGCACCGTCTCCTTCTGCTGCGTGATGACGGTATACGCATGATTCGGATTAATGCGCACCAGCAGCAGCCGTGCCGAGTTTGTGCCCAGGTCCAGGAAGCCGATGACGTGGTCCGTAGATGTGTTATGAGAAGGCATCAGGTCTCTTTCGCGTGAGATTGTTATTAGTGGTTTGCATGTATTATACCAGTTTATGGCGAGGTCCGGTGACTGCCTTCGCGGTAGTGTTCGGTAGTAGTTCATCGATACAGGTGACGGTGGGCATGCCGGATTGGTCGAGAGTGCACGGTCAAGGCTGTCACCGCGGTGATAGAACAAGGTGCATATATGGCAGCAGATTCCGCAATTCATGCTCATGCTCTTACTCATGCTCCTGCTCGGAAAAAGATGAGGACGAGAATAACCAGATGAACGAAGTAAGAGACAAAATGTGAGGGTACTGAGCTCTGTCTGGAAGCCGAGGACCCTCGCGCTCCGGGTGGAAGAGACCTGCATTCAGATGCGTCCAATAGAGCGGGCACGAATGCAACGTTATCCACCCGGAGCGCGAAGGACTTCGGCTTCCAGACGGTGCTGAGTGCCCTCACGGAGTTGTATTCGTGGAACCGTCTCCGGGTTTCTTCCCCTTCTCTCCATCTGCTTTCGGCGGCGCATTATCCATCCCGCCGTTCGCCTTCAGCAACTCGGCGAGCTTCGTATTGCCCGCGGCGACCGCCAGGTGGGTGGGGGTTTGGCCTTTGGTGTCGGCCAGGTTGCAGTCGGCTTTGTGGGCGATGAGGAAGGCGACCAGCGGTTGTTTCTCGTTCTTCACCGCCCAGTAGAGCGGGGTGCGGCCTTGCTTGTCGCGGGCGTTGATGGTGGCACCGCGGGCGAGGAGCAGGTCGGCCACCTCGGTGCCGTCGGTGTTGACCACCCAGTGCAGCGGGGTGCGGCCTTCCTTGTCCTGGGCGGTGAGGTCGGCGCCGTGGGTGAGGAGCAACTCGGCGATGGCGCGCTGGCAGCCGTCCGCCGCCAGGTGCAGGGGCGTGCGCCCGTCATTGCCGCGGCTGTTCACATTCGCCTTCTGCGCCACCAATACCTCGGCCACTGCCTGCGCGCCGCTGAAGCAGGCCAACCGCAGTGCGGTGCGCCCATCCCAGTCCTTCGCATCCACCGCCGCCCCGGCGGCCAGGAGCTGTTCGGCGATCTCCGCGCGGCCGCTGCCTTGCATGGCCAGCATCATCAACGGCGTCACGCCCCCCTGGGCCTTCGCGCCGGCGTCCGCATGCGCCTCCAGCAACAGTTTCACCACCTCCATGCTGTTCGCCTTCACCGCCAGGTGCAGCGGGGTGATGCCGTCGGGCGTGGTGGCGTTCACCTCCGCCTTGTTGGCGAGCAGCACGCGGATCACCTCTTCGTTCTTCTCGCGCATGGCTGCCCAGTGCAGCGGGGTGTAGCCCTGGGTGTCCTTCAGCGCGACATCGGCCCCCTTGGCGATGAGGAAGGCGGCGATGCCTGCGCGTTTGCCGTCGGCAGCCAGGTGCAGCGCGGAGCGGCCATCCTTCCCGGGCGCATCGACCGGCACCCCCTTCGCCAGCAGCACTTCCATCGCCTCGCGCGCGTCGGCGAAGGCCGCGATGCGCAGTGCCGGACGCCCCTCCTTGTCCAGCGCGTTGGGATTGGCGCCATTGGCGATCAGCGCTTCCACCAGTTCGGGCGCATTCTGCTTCGCCGCGAGATGGAGCGGGAGGTTGGCGTCGGCGTGGGGAACGTCGACCTTCGCGCCACGGGCGAGGAGCAGCTTGGCAATGGCGAGGTGCCCGCTCTCCAGCGCAGAGAGCAGCGGCGTATACCCGCTGGCCGAGACCGCGTTGATCTCCGCCTGCTTGGCCAGCAGCGCCTCGACCAGCGCGGTGTGTCCCTGCGTGGCGGCCCAATGCAGCGGTGTCCAGCCATTGGTAGAGGCGATCAGCGGATCGGCGCCTTTTGCCAGCAGCAGGTCGGCGCACGCCACATTGCCCAGCCACAGCGCCCGCAGCAGCGGCGTCCACCCCTCCTGGTCGCGCGCGTTGATCTCGGCGCCTTTATCGAGCAGCAGATCGGTGATGGTCAGATTGCCCCCGGCAGCCGCCCAGTGCAGCGGGGTGCGGCCACTCTGGTCTTTCGCCATCACCTCCGCGTTTTTGTTGAGCAGAAAGGCGACCATCGCCGCCTGCTCCGCCTGCACGGCCACGCTCAACGGCGACATCCCATCCTCGCGCGGGGCATTCACCTGCGCCGGACTGGCAGTGAGCAGCTCACGCATCTTGCCGATATCCCCATCATGCGCGAGGGTGAAGACATCGTCAGCCAGGACGCGCACGCCCAGCAACAGGCACAAACTAACCAGCAACAGCCAACATGCTCGCATTGCTATTCCACCCTTCGGTCGAGAAGTCATTACTCTATAATACACCGTTTGTGGGCAGAAGTTTTACGTTTTTCACCGCGGAGACGCCGAGACGCAGAGGGAAGGCAAAACAAGGACGGGAGGAAATGCTCCGGTATCGGGGACTGACATCGAAATTCCACCGCCAGGTGACCAACATACAGGAAAGCCTCCCTGGAATTTCGGTGTCTGTCCCCGATACCCTATCATAGCTATCGGTTGCATAAATGACCGTGAAAACGAAGACTACATCTCTCATAGGGTTTGGGGGACAGACACCGAAACTCCCTATGGCGCTCACCTGTGCTGGCATTTTGCCACCGGCAGCAGGCCAACGAACCGGAGTTTCGATGTCAGTCCCCGAAACCGGTGCATCTTCCATTCCCCCTCTGCGCTACCTCCGCGTCTCGGCGTCTCCGCGGTGAAAGTATTTTTTGTGTCCTTTGTGCTCTTTTGTGGCTATGACGATTCCATCGCCGTATCGAACAAGGCCACGATGTTTTCCGGACGGGTGTCGGATTGGATGGCGTGGGAAGGGCCGAGGAGGTAGCCGCCGGATTTGCCCAGGATGGCGCGCAGGCGGCGGACTTCCTCGCGGACCTCTTCCGGGGTGCCGAAGGGGAGGGTGTGCTGCACGCTAACGCCGCCGGCGAAGCAGAGGCGGTCGCCGAAGCGGGTTTTCAGATCGGCGGGGTCCATATTGTCGGCGTCGAACTGCAGCGCCTCCAGCACGTCGATGCCCATGTCGATGAGGCCGGGCACGGCATCGGTTATCGCGCCGTCGGAATGGTAGATGACCTTGCAGCCGAACTCATGCGCGATGGCGTTGATCCGCTGGTGGCAGGGTTTGACGAACGCCTCCCACATGCCCGGCGACATGAGCAGGCCGTGCTGTCCGCCAATGTCGTCACCGGTGTAGACCAGGTCGAGCTGCCCATCCGCTGCCTCCAGGGCACAGCGTAAACTGGCGGTCATGAAGTCGGTGGTCCGTTGCATCAGGGCGTGCACCAGCTCCGGCTGCTCCACCATGGCCTCGAAGATCCGCTCGAAGCCGAACATGTACCAGCTCGATTCAAACGGATTATGCGCGCTATAGAGCCAGGTGGCATACTGGCCTTCGGCATGGCAGGCGGCGATCTGCGCCGGGAGCACGGAATAATCGAACCACTCGGCGCTTGGCCAACGGTGACCCGCTAATCCGTCGAGATCGGTCACCTCGCCCAGCGGGTAGTGGTCTATCTCATCGTATCCCCCAGCGCCGAATGGGATGAACGCGCGGTGTACGCCCCAGAAATCCGTGCCCACGGGCAGCGCCGGGCCGATATAGCGCGGCGAGACGACACGCAGGTCGACCGCCTCCGCCAGATACGCCTCGAGTCCGATCCCACGTTCACGGCGCAGGTAGGCATCCAGCTCTTCACGAGCAGGCGAGTTGATGTAGGAGCCGATCATGGAGATCGGCACGCGGTCGGTCTCCCGGTGCTGCAGCGCCAGCAGGACGCGTTCACGATGGGTTAAGGTGGTCATGGTCGATACTCCGAAAATTTTCTGCTCGGATGGGAAGAAAAGGAAGTATGGGAGTTATGGGAATTACTGGAGCGCGAACCTCCTGGTGAGCGGATCATAGTTATGGTAGCGGGCCGATAATCCGCTCACCAGGAGGTTCGCGCTCCAGCCCGTCACCGGAGAGATTATCAATGAGCGGATCAGTATAGACTGAAATCCCATTCCTCCCAGATATCCCATTTTTCCCATACTTTCCATCCGAGCGCAGATCGCATTAGGGGACGCCTTCTGGTTATGCAGCGCTCCGATATGCCGCAAAGATCAGTTCCAGCGTCTTCAGGTTGTCTCGCCCGCTGATGGAGGGTTCGCGCCCCTCTTCGATGGCGCACATGAGCTCACCCATGGTGCCGACGAAGCCATCGGGGAACCACTGGCCGTCCAGCGGGATGGTATGCACTCCCTCGCCGAGTGCCTCCGCGCGAATGCGGAAGCCGACATCCCCGACGGTTGCCCCCTCGATAAGGCCGCGCGTGCCTTCAATCTTGAAGCGGGAGAACCCCTCGGCAGGCGGGTAGGCGGCGTTGTCGTCCATCACCAGCCCCAGCGCCTGGTTGGGGAAGGCCAGTTGGATGGCGGCGATCATCTCGCCCCGCGCGCGCTGTTGCGGCTTGCGCGCGATAGAGGCCTGCACCCGCGCCGGCTCCAGGCCGGTCCAGAAGCGCATCAGGTCCAGGTGGTGCACCGAGTACTCGAGAATCTGGAAACGCTCTGCCTCTCCGTGCCAGCGATTGATGAACCAGTCCTGGGCGTCCTGGGTGCTCTGCATCTCGTGGATGAGCAGGTACACGTCTCCCAGCAAGCCGTCCTCGATGGCCTGGCGCGCCGCGCGATATTGCGGGGCCCAGCGCGCATTCTGGTTCACCGCCAGCAGCACGCCGTAGCGTTCGGCGATCTCCACCATCTCGCGTGCGGTCTCCATGGAATGGGCCATCGGCTTCTGCATCAGGATATGCTTGCCCCGCGCCGCCGCCTCGCGCACGATTATCAGCCGCTCTTCGTCAAAGGGGTAGGTGACATCGACGATCTGCACCGCAGGGAGATCGAGCAAGCGCCGCCAATCCGTCCCATGCCACGGAATTGCCCATTGCGCCGCCTGGCGCGCCACCGATTCCTCCGTGCGCGAGGCAATGCCCACCACATTCAACCCCGCCTTGCGATAGCCCGGCATATGCCCGTAGGTAATAATGCCCCCGGCGCCGATAATGCCGATGCCCATATCGCGCTGTTGCGGCAGGCGGGGGGTGATATCGGGTTGGTATGTTAACATAGGATGGTTGTCCTTGTTTACGTGTTTGTATGGGAGTTTGGGGGTGTGGGAGTGTGGGAGTCATCATGAACGCTTACAGTCAAATACTCCCACACTCCCATACACCCACACTCCCACACCAGTATGCTACTGCAAGCCGGTTGCCGTTAATAAGTGAGCGCAACTTTCAGGTATTTCGCCGGCATCGCTTTAATCGCTTCATACGCCGTCTGCGCCTCGAAGAAGGGGTAGTGGGCGGAGACGAAGTCGGTGAGGTTCAGGCGGCGCGCGGCCATGAGGTTGTAGGTCTCGCGCAGCACGCGCGCGGTGTCCCAGCGGTAGAAGCGCGAGGGGCAGCCCCATTTCGTCATGGTGGAGCGGATGGTGATACGGTTGTGCATGAACTCTTCACCGAAGGAGAAGAGGTTGGCGCCGCCGGCATAGAAGCCGCCGGCCACTACCTGTCCGCCCACGCCGGCGCACTGCACGGCGCTTTTCAGCCCGGCGACCGATCCGGAACATTCGATGACCACGTCGGGGGCGGTGCCGTTATTCAAGGCGTACATCGCTTTCGCCAGCGATTCTTGTGCATTCGGGTCGATCGGAACAACCGGTACATGCGCCTCTGCGAAGGCCCGTCGTTCGGCCAGCGGATCGACGAGGAAGACGGTGCGCGCGCCACTGAGGTGCGCCATCTGTGCAGCCATCTGCCCGACGGTGCCGCCGCCGATGATCGCCACCACGTCGCCCAGCTTGATCTCGGCGTCCAGCACGGCGCCGTAGGAGACGCTGGTCAGGTTGAGCATCAACGCTTCGTCGTCACGGATGCTCTCCGGCAGCTTGAAGGCGTTATCGGCATTTTCCTGAAAGAGGAACGCGGTTTGATGGGTGATCTCACACCACACGCGGTCGCCGGGCTGGTATTTCGTGACGCCCTCACCGACCGCTTCCACGATCCCTACCGCATCGTAGCCGGCCCACGGGAAGGGGTAGAAGTCCGGATCCCCCGGCACCTTGTCGCGGAAGGTGCGCTCGGGCATCATCGCTTTCGTGATAAACGGGGAGACGCCCGTATAGGCCGTCAACTCCGTGCCATGACTGATCCCGCTGATCACCGTGCGCGCCAGCACCTGCCCCGGCCCCGGCGCCCCGAGGGGAAGATCGATATAGTCCACCTGCCCCGGGCCAGGCATGATCAGTTTCTTTGCCATGAGAACCTCCAGAATTGCGGATTGCGGACTGCGGAATGCGGAATAATACCCGGCACTCACAACGTCTATTGCACTGTTGTTATTGGCATTATAATGACCGTTAGTAAAGAAATCTCCGCAGAATCCGTCAGAAAGTATGCAGAATCAGTCGGGGGACTGCCCCCGCGGCAATGCTCGGTTGAGGTTCAAAGAACAAGGTTGCAATTGGCACCCCGGTTTGCGCGAGAGTGCCTGGTCAGGGCTGTCCCCGCGTCTATATGACCGGTTGCATACGCGCGGGGACAGCCCTGACCAGGCATTGGGCACAGCACGGCTTCCAATACGCGACGTTATTCTATATCGCTCGAGCGGGCTATGCCGCGGGAGCAGTCCCCAACGGGTTCCCAACGGGTGCGATACCCCTTTCTGCAGAAATCCGCTATACTGTGGCGCGAAGAAGCGAGGTGTCCTATGACGCGACGTGAACGTATTCTCACTGCGATGCAACATCGCGAGCCTGACCGGGTGCCGCTGGGATTTGAGGCACGGCCGCAGACGCGGGAGCGGCTGTATCAGCATTTCAGCGTCACCGATGACGATGGCCTGTTCGACGCCATGGGCATCGACGGCTTTTCGGTGTTCTGGGATTCCTATGTCATGCCGAAATATATCGGACCGGCGCCGGCGCAATACCCGGAGGGCGAGGCGAACTTCTTCGGCATCTTAAACCAACTGGTGATGCCGCTGGCGTTCGCGGAGACGGTGGCCGACCTGGACCGCTACCGCTGGCCGAGCGCGGACTGGTTCGATTACTCCGGGATCGCGGAGCGCTGCCGGGCGATCAAGGCGAAGGGGATGGTGACCGCCGGTGGGGAGGGCGGCTGCGGCGTGCAGCATGCCATCAACCTGCGCGGGTATGAGCAGGCGCTGATGGATCCGCTGGTCGACCCGGACCTCGCCCACGCCTACATGGCGCGCATGGGCGACTTTTTCGTGGAGTGGAATGAACGCTGGCTCTCCGCGGCGGAGGGGGAGTTCGATTTCTTCCGCTGTGGCGATGAGTTGGGGGGCATGGCCACGCTGCACTGTGCGCCGGAGGTCTGGCGGGAGTTCTACAAGCCCCAGCTCAAGCGCATCTTCGCGGTGGCCAAGCGACACGGGCTGATCATCTGGTTCCACTGCTGCGGCTATCTGCGCCCGCTGCTCGACGACCTGCTGGAGATCGGCGTCGACCTGTGGGACCCCGCCCCGCCCAACGTGCGCGACAACGACCTGGCAGCCCTGAAACGCCAGTACGGCGACCGCGTGTCCTTCGTGGGCGGCGTCAACGAGCCGGACATCCTGGTTTCCGGCACCCCCGCCCAGGTGGCGGACGAGGTGAAACGCCGCATCGACCAACTCGCCCCCGGCGGCGGCTACATCCTCGGCCCCAGCCAGTGCTTCACCGAAGACGTGCCGCTGGAGAATATCCTGACGATGTATGAGACGGCGTTGGCGTATGGGCGGTATTGACGAGTGCATGCCGGCTATTCGATTTCGTCGAACAGCCAATCATTCGCGATATATTTGAGTCGATCAACGGCACGCACGAAGATGGGCCATTTCAGCAGCAAATTGAGGTAGCGCAATGCATCATCGACAAGACCATCACAGGTGAGAGCTCGAAAGTCAGCATTGCGTGTGCGAGCCCATTTGCATGATGACGTGCCAACGAACTCATATGACGCCCAGCAACGAATTACCTCATCATAACGCTTCAGCGCGATGGTCGTCATGGCCTCGCGTAATAGTTCACGCTCGCTCTCCTCGATAGATCCCTGGTGGTATTGCACGATCCGCCCAATGAGATTCGCGTATTCGGTCGGTTTGCCGTCATTGTCCTTGATCAGTCGTAGAAAAATGCATCCACGTAAGAGGCGATCGAAATACTTAATATAGGCATAGTCGATATCCTCTTCCTTAATGCCTGATGGATGACGGTCTTGCCGAATCCGGGCATGCAGGACCGATTCCATATCAGTCGTTTTCAAGTCACCAATCAATTCGTGCAGTAATCGTTTTGCATAATCGTCAACCCAGGTGGTCAGGTCTTTGAAGTTCATGAATGGCGGCAATATTGCGATGGCGACACGCGAGGTGATCAACCCGGCGCCGGAGATCACCTGCGCAGAATCGCGTGAAGGCAATCGCACACCGGCTTTGAGAATCTCTTGTAAGGGCTTGCTCATCTTACGTATATGCTTTGGCGTGAATTGTGGTGCCCCCAGGTAGGTGAGATCACTGAGAAACATCTCGCACTGGGCACGGTATTTATTGTTGCTTCCGGGAGGGAAAAACCAGTGTGTCCGGACGGCATGATCATTCACCGGGTCGTATTCACCAGAGTTATTACCATAAACTCCGGAGAAGAAGAATATTGATTCTCTCCGGCTAATCTCCGCATAGCGCGCAAGTAATACCTTCAGTGCCTCCGGCGATGGCTCGGCATCTTCATCAATGCGGATGATCGGATGCCGGGCCAGGTGCGGTGCGCCCCCGCGCGCCAGGCGGATGATAGCTTCAACAAATTTGGGCGTGTCATACGTGAATTGCTGCTCCGGTCCGCATAAGTGGCTCAACAGCGCAGGGTCGACATGGAATAGCTCATCAAGATACCCAAGCAAGTCAGCGACCCCGACGTAATGAATTTTTGGGGGATGATAGTTCGGCATATTCAGTTTGCGTCGAGCTTCATGTTCTATGCGTTTGAGGAAACCTTTAAACTCTTTCTCCCGGGTAAATATTTCGGCCGGAATACTGAACGAAGACTGGTGGGCCGCTGCACCTTTCGGCAAGGTTTGGATGGCGGCCTTGAGACCGGAATCGATGTAGACGTAGAGCAATCCGACCTGATCGCCACAGCGCAGGTGCGCGGTCAGTATTTCTTTGTAAAACTCCTCGGCCTCCTGCGGATTGGTCGCATATTTCCACACGAGGCTGCCAAAGTGAGTGAAGACGACCGCCCGCGGGTGGGCGGTTTCGGGAGAGGAGGGGGGTGGTGCGGGATGTCTTTCGGCCACAGGCGGATCTGCGAGGATTGCGGAGATGACATTATGGGCTCCGAGCTGGCCATTTTTCACCAGGGTGATGAGTTGTGTGGCGTAGTCACGGTGCAACTGGAGGGTAATTCGCACACTCCCGCGTGAGATCGAGACAATTTTGACGGCACACCTGTCACCCAGCAGTTCGGTAATATTGGTCAGGAGCGCTTCTTCGTCACCTTTGGCAAAGGATTCATAGCGTCGATTGAGCAGCAGGATAATATGACAATACTTGCGATCAACAGCAGGCGTGTTCGATTCATGCGCGGGCTTTTCGACGACCGCGCCAACAGCCTGGCGCAGGAGGTGATATTGTTCCTTGGCTTGGTGCTGCCATTCAATATAGGCAAAATGTCGGAGGGTCTCGGTGATATCGGCATCGTCGAGGCGCAGCGGAATGAAGCGGCGTTGGGTAAAGTGTACCCCGTTGTCAAGACAGCTTTCGGCCTAATTTAAGGTGGATTCCCTGGCCGTCGCTTTTCAGTTGTCAGCGCCGATTCCGACGATCTGGGCCGG
>Ga0272448_1001637_pt1 | contig 29580 bp, 25 predicted proteins | sample YNPCB0191_FD_202220 | JGI IMG/M metagenome (GOLD analysis project Ga0272448, IMG submission 202220) | Hot spring sediment microbial communities from Yellowstone National Park, WY, United States - YNP-CB-019-1 | ecosystem: Environmental > Aquatic > Thermal springs > Hot (42-90C) > Sediment...
TTCTTGTTTCTGGGACCTTGTTCATGTTTTTCACCTACAAGTGTCACAAGGTCCCTCTTTTTTTGTGTTGCTATCGGTCGTGATGCCTTTACTGGCATATTTGTCTACGACCTTGGTTGATAATACATGCAATATAGCCACCACATCCGCCCCACTTCCTTTCCCTACAAATCTTTCCATTTTGTGAGTTTTATGGCTGCACAGGTAAACACGACTGCAAGCAGGGCGAGCACAGCAAAGCCCGTGATTGCGTTCTCCGGGTGCTGGTAAATCATTATTTCACGCAGGGCATCGTGGAAGTGATACACGGGCGAGAACTTTGCCACACTTTGAAGGTATGCGGGCATCAAATCAAGTGGCCAGAAGGCACCTGAGAGAAACATGAGCGGATAGGCAATTGCGTTCCCGATGCCTGCTGCCGCCTCAACATCCTTTACAAACCCGCTGATCGTCATCCCTATGCTTGAAAATGTAACGCATCCAGTGATAATCAAACAAATCGCATAAATGTCTGGAATTGCCTGGACTCCGAAGATTACCCAGCCAGCACCCACCATTATGACCGTCAGAGTAAAACCGAGAAATGTCTGCTGCAGAATGCACCCCAGTATCCAGTCCCGCTTTTTAAGTGGCGTTGCGCTCAACCGCTTCACAATCCCGTTCCTTCTGAACTCCGTAATCGTGGTTGTGATGCCAACAATGCCATTTGTCATGATAAATGAGGCGATATAGCCGGGAAGATAGTAATCCGCCGCCTTCCACTGTCTCTGCTGTAAATTCTCGGATTTAAATGTAATCGTATCGGATGCACCGATGAGCTTGCTGTTGAACGCATTCACGACACTGTACACAATGCCTTTTACAATCTGGGTCGACTGTGCATTCTCATCTGCAATCAAGAGTATCTCCGGACTTTTTGTGGTATTTGTCTGGTTCATCCAGGCACTGAGTGCATCCTTCCCCATTGTGATATTCTCAAGTTCTGACTGGTTCATATATGCCCCGTAATTATCAATGATGTAAATCAGCGTGTCAAGAATTATTCCATTCCTCACCGTGATGCTTCGATTCAATGCATGCTCTTCAAATCCATCTGGAATAATGAGAAATCGATAGCTGGCAATACCGCTCTGATGCTTTATAAAATCGCTCACATTCACATCCTTATCCAGCTCACTTATCTCAAAACTATTTGTTGACTCCAGTGCCTTGATAAATGCCCTTGAGAGATTCGTTGCATTTCCTCCATGCACATCATGGTTCTGCACATACAAGCTGTACTTCGTGCTCTCCTCGCCACCAAACACCGTGCCAAAGATGAGCAGGAGCATGAGGGGGAAGAGGAATGAGAAGAAAACGCCAGTTGGAGAACGCAACCAGTTTTTAGTCAGTGTCTTAAAAATCACAATTGCGTTCATAAGAGTTCACCCCGCTCATTTATTTTTTTATGCACGAGGTTGAGAAACACATCGTCCATCGATGGCTCAATCATCTCTGCCTCCTTGTCCTGCTCGTACAGCTGTAATGCACATCTGGCTGCTTCGCGGCGTGTGGCAAACATGCCTACTACCTTCTCGCCTGACACCACTTTAAATCCTCCGCCGTGTTTTTCTATCAATTCCTTTACCTTTCCAATTGCTACAATCCTTCCATTCATAATCATGGCAACCCTGTCGCTCAATTTCTCCGCCTCCTCCATATAGTGAGTGGTAAGAAATATGGTTTTGCCTGATTTCTTGAGTTTCCTTATTACATCCCATGTTTCCCTTCGTGCTTCAGGGTCAAGGCCAGTTGTCGGTTCATCAAGAAACAGAATCTCAGGGTTGCTTACCACTGCCATGCATATTCCCACCCTCCGCTTCATGCCTCCAGAGAGTGTTCTGAATTTTTTGTCTCTGGATTCCCAGAGTCCCAGCATCTCAAGGTATCTTCTTATGTCCTCATTCACTCCATAGATGTCCGCAATCAATTTTACATTCTCCCTGACTGTCAACCGCTCGAATGCATTAAACTCCTGCGGAATTACACCAATTCTCCGCTTTATTTTTTCTTCATCGCCAGGCACAGTCATGCCAAGCACCTTCACAATGCCAGATGTTGGTGTTTTTATACACTCAATGATTTCCGTGGTCGTGGTCTTGCCAGCACCATTGGGTCCGACGAGCGTGAAAATCTCACCCGCATACACATCAAATGAAATGTCATTCACCGCTCTCAGATTTCCATAGAACTTAACAAGATGCTCAACCTCAATTACCTTTTTCATGTTGCATACCATGCGAGAAGTATTTATATAATTTTGCCATATGTAATCATAGTGTATCTCAATCCGTATGTGCTTCCGCCTGCAATCTCGGTGCTGATTCATATTGTTCTAACATTTGTTGTGCTACGCAAATCCAGATCAAAAAAGGTCAGGGTTTATTTCACGCTCCTTTTCCTTTCCGTGATTCTCTGGGCAAGCTGTGAAACGGTTCTCAAGAGTTTTCCTGCCACGTCTGATAACTACAAAGAAGTATGGTATTACCCGTATGCAGTGATGTGTGCACGAGTTATGGCTGAGGGCATTATTTGTATGCTCATTTCAGGTACAATTCTTTCGTTTCAGTATCCAGTTAGAAAGATTAGCATGGAGCACTACAAATTGATGCGCAATGGACTCTTAGTCATGTTTTTTGTCTATTCCATTCTCACACTTTTCACGCCCCTGATGGTGGACGATGTGATATATTACTGGGCTGGCTACGGTGCAAGCAATGGTCCTCTTCTGGTTTATTCCGTGCCTCTGCTACTGCTCATCTTCGTGGTTGTGTTCTATAACTTCTACCGTGCATACAGGGATGCGCGAAGTGCGGTGGAGAAAAACCAGGTAAAATATGTGCTCATCGGCGCACTCTGTTTTGTGGTGCCAGTTTCTTTTACAGGATTGCCTAACATCCCGCCCATTTACGGAATGCCAACCGGGAATTTCTGGATAATCTTCATGGATGTTTTCTGGCTCTATGGTGCAATAAAATACAAACTGTTTACCGTTGAGGCGGTTGTTGAGAACGGAGTAAAGGAACTCAGGGTTTCTGAGAGTGCTAAAAAAATCGAGCATGGTGATGTTGTGCTTGTGCTCTCGCCAGACGGAAGGAAGGGCTTCGAGACATTCAGGTACCTTGCGAGTAAGATGCCTGGCTTGTGCGTCACAACGAAGGCACCAAAGGATGTGCGTGCAGAGTTTGCATTCACAAAACTTCCAGTTATCTGGATTTCTGAAATTACAACAAAGGAAAATGCAATTGAGCCCACAAAGCTGGAATTTGAGATTTCATACCACATATACTCCTTCCTTCGAGAAGGCGAAAAGCGTGTGGTATATCTAGATGACATTGACTATCTTGCTGCCGTTAATGGATTCCAGAACACGCAGGAATTCCTGAAGTCCGTAGCAGATGAGGCAGAGAAGAGGAACTCTGTGCTCATTTTTTCAGTGACGAGCGAGGCATACGATGAAAGGCAGATGAGTTTTATAAAGAGTGTTGCAAACAAGGAACTGGTAGAGGAGAAAGAGGGGAGGCATCACGCACTGAACGAGTTTAGTGCAGACGCAGGGCATGCCATCATGATTGAGGCACTGGGCGAGATACGCGCCGAGTTGAAAGCAAAGATAAAGGGATATAAGGTGCTGGGCGTGAGTGCACACTTTCCGAAGAAGTTTAGCAGGGGCTTTCCAGAAGGCACGGAGATAAAATCAATCTGGATAACTGAAACAAGCGGTTCTGATGAGGCAATCTCACCAAGGCGCATGGAGTTCGAGGTGAGCCAGGAAATAATTTCATTTATTAAAAACAATGCAGGAAAGGGTCTTGTGTACATCGATGCTATACCCACATTTATGCTCGTTAACGATTTTATGAGCGTGCTGAAGTTTGTGAAGGACATTGTGGACATTGCACACGAGTATGATTGCAGGGTTGTGTTTGAGGTGCCTCCAAATCTATTTACGCCAGGAGAAAAGGCACTGTTTGAGCGGAGAATGGATGTGATTTACGCACAGGAAAGCAAAACACCACCAAAATCTTAATTTGGGTGCGTTGCTTATTATGAAACATGGAAATTAATCCATACGCAATTCCGCCTGTGCTCTCATTCTTCATCCACATTGTGTTACTTGTTTATTTGCACTATAAATCAAGGTCAAAGATGATAAAAAAAGCATACACCCCGTTTTTCATCAGCGTTATTGTATGGGCGGGCGGAGAAAGTGTGATGCGTTCGTTCATTGTAACTGAGGAGAACTACCGTACCTCGTGGGCATATCCATATGCGCTGTTCTTTGCACGACTCATGGCTATATGCGTGGTTGCACTCGCTTTATCTGGAGTTTACCTTTCATTCATGTATCCAGTACGAAAAATCACTCCAAAACAGGAAAAACTGCTGGTATATGTGGAGTTAACTGCATTTATGCTCTTTGTTCCAGTCGTACTGTTCACCGATGCAATGGTTTCTCAGTTAATGTATTATTGGGCGGGTTATGGCTCTGATTTTGGTCCTTTACTTGCATATATGCTACCACCTCTATTCATATTTGCGGTGGTAATCTTCTACAATTTCTATACTTCCTACAGAGATGCAAAAACAAAAATTGAGAAAAAGCAAATCCAGTTGATTGCGATTGGAGGGCTTATATTTTTCGTAACCGCTGTGCCTACCGGGATGCTTACCGAGTACATGCCAAACAGGAATTTCATCATACCTGGAGCGCCCGCAGGGAATTTCTACATAATTTTTATGGACATCTTTCTGATATATGCAGCAATAAAATACAAGCTGTTTACCGTCGAGGCAGTGGTTGAAAATGGCATAAAAGAGCCAATGGTATCAGAGAGTGCTAAAAAAATCGAGGAAGGAGATGTTGTGCTTGTGCTCTCGCCAGATGGAAGGAAGGGCTTCGAGACATTCAGGTACCTTGCGAGTAAGATGCCAGGGCTATGTATCACAACGAAGGCACCAAAGGATGTCCGTGCGGAATTTGCATTCACAAAACTGCCAGTTATCTGGATTTCTGAAATTACAACAAAGGAAAATGCAATTGAGCCCACAAAGCTGGAATTTGAGATTTCATACCACATATACTCCTTCCTTCGAGAAGGCGAAAAGCGTGTGGTTTATATCGACGACCTGGATTATCTCAGCGCCATAAATGGATTTCAGAACACACATGAATTTCTGAAGTCCGTGGCAGATGAGGCGGTGAGCAAGAACTCAGTGCTCATTTTTTCAGTGTCAAGCGAGGCATACAATGAGCAGGAAATCAGTTCCATAAAGAGTATTGCGAGCAAGGAGCTGGCAGAGGACAAAGAAGGAAGGCGTTATCCTGCGAAGGAATTCAACATAAACACAGGACATGCTATAATGGTTGAGGCACTGGGTGAGACGCGTGCGGAGTTGAAGGCAAGAATAAAGGGCTATAAGGTGCTGGGCGTGAGTGCACACTTTCCGAAGAAGTTTACCATGGGCTTTCCAGAAGGCACGGAGATAAAATCAATCTGGATAACTGAAACGAGTGCGTATGAGCATGCAATCTCACCAAGACGGATGGAGTTTGAAGTCAGTCAGGAAATAATTTCGTTTATTAAAGAAAACCCGGGAAAGGGTCTTGTGTACATCGATGCCATACCTACTTTCATTGTTCTGAACGAGTTTATGAGTGTGCTCAAGTTTGTGAAGGACATTGTGGACATCGCACATGAGTACGATTGCAAGGTTGTGTTCGAGCTGCCCCCAAATCTGTTCAAGCCAGAGCAGAAGGTGCTGTTTGAGCGGAGAATGGATGTGATTTACCACATGTGATAAAATTGCCCGCACACATGCACCCGTATGAAACACCCTTAATTTAATATACCCTTACACAATCCATGTTGCATGATATGCCCCATTGATTACCGCTATGGTACCGCAAAAATGAAAAAGATTTTTGAGGAAAAAACCAGGTTAGATTACATGCTGCGTGTTGAATCTGCAATTGCTGCTGTGCAGGCAGAATTTGGAAACATACCAGTAGAACATGCACGCAAAATCAGGGAAATGGCAAGCACGGAGCATGTCTCATACGAGCGTGTGAAAGAAATTGAGGCAGAGATAAATCATGATGTGATGGCAATTGTTAAAGCCCTGAGCGAGGTTTGCGGTGAGGCGGGAAAGTATGTGCATCTGGGTGCTACATCAAACGACATAATTGACACCGCAAATGCACTGCAGATGCGCGACGCACTTGGAATAATTTCCGAGGATTTACATGCACTGAAACGCACATTGCTCACGCTTGCTAAAAAATATAAACATACCGTGATGATCGGGCGTACGCATGGTCAGCATGCAATTCCAATCACATTTGGATTGAAAATGGCAGTATTTGCCACGGAAATTGCGAGGCATGAGACACGGCTCAAAGAAGCACTTCCACGAATTACCGCAGGTAAGTTACTCGGTGCAGTGGGCACGGGTGCAGCGCTTGGCAAAAATGCACTTGAAATACAGGCAAAGGTTATGGAAAATCTCGGAATTACTGCAGAGAATGGTTGCACTCAGGTTGTGGGAAGAGACCGGTATGTTGAACTTGTATGCCTCCTTGCGAGCATTGCTACATCATGTGAAAAATTTGCAACTGAGATAAGAAACCTCCAGCGTACTGAGATAGACGAAGTTAGCGAGGAGTTCGGTGAAAAACAGGTGGGAAGTTCGACGATGCCACATAAGCGGAACCCCATCACCGCTGAAAATATATGCGGTCTTGCAAGGATGGTAAGAAGCCTCGTAATACCTGCGTTTGAGAATAACCTGATGTGGCATGAACGCGACCTCACAAATTCCTCTGCGGAGCGATTTATACTGCCCCATGCATTCATCCTCTGCGATGATATACTGGTGAAAACTGAGAAAATGCTGAGAACACTGCGTGTAAATGAATTGCAGATGCTCAGAAACATTGAAATAACGAATGGACTTGTGATGGCAGAGCGTGTGATGATTGAACTCACAAAAAAAGGCATGGGCAGGCAGGAGGCACACGAGCTTGTAAGGACGCTTTCAATGAAAGCACAGGCAGAGAAGAAGCATCTCAAAGACCTGATTGCCAGCCAGAACCTGTTTACCAGCGAGGAACTTGAAAAAATCTTTGATGCCAGCAGTTATACGGGTGTGGCTGAGGAAATTGTGGATAAAATTGTAAATGAGATAGGTGATTGAAATGGGAAAAACGAGCAAAAAGAGGAAAGAGCTCAGTTTAAAGCGTGAGAATTCGTGGCTGCGACTGAAAAAGGAGCAGTTAAGGAAGGCCGAGGAACTTTCACAGCATCTGATTGAGTTTATGGAGAACAAAACAGAGCGGGAAGTTGTAAGAAGCTGTAAGGAAATTGCCGAGAAGCATGGTTTTCGGGATTTAGCCAGCGTTTCTGATATTAAACCAGGAATGAAGTTGTATGCAATCAACAGAGAGAAGGCAATTGCACTGATTGTTGTCGGGAAAAAGCCGGTTGAATACGGCATGAACCTCATCGTTTCACATACAGATGCACCACGCCTCGACCTGAAGCCGTTTCCAGTTGTTGAGGACAGTGCTGCGGATTTGTGCTATCTGGACACACACTATTACGGTGGCATAAAGAACTATCAGTGGGTCAATATACCACTTGAAATGCGTGGCGTTTTTGTACTGGCATCAGGGAAAAAAATCGATGTTGAAATCGGAGAAAAGGAGGGAATATCATTTGTGGTCAGTGACCTGGCACCACACCTTTCAGATAACATTCAGGACAATAGAAAATTTCTCACTGGAATCAAAGGTGAAGAACTGAATATAATCGCATCCAGTATTCCAGATGATGCTGAAAATACACCGCTTAAATTGAAGTTGCTCAAAATTCTGAATGAAAAGTATGGCATCTGTGAGGAGGACTTTGTGTCTTCAGAGATTGAGTTTGTGCCTGCCTGGAAACCGAGATACATCGGTTTTGATAGGGGTCTCATTGGAGCGTATGGACTTGATGACCGTGTATGTGTGTTTGCCTCATTACAGGCAATTTGTGAAATTGAATCACCGGAGTACACATGCATTGCATACGCAGTGGACAAGGAAGAAATTGGAAGTGATTCCAGTACTGCTGTGACCTCGATGTTTCTCGAAAATCTGACGAAAAAATTAATTGCGGGCATGAACACACATGCATGTGTGGGTGCGGTGCGCACTGCACTCATAAACTCAAGAGCAATTTCTGCGGATGTTAAGCCAGGTGTCGACCCGATATACAAATCCGTGTATGATTTCACGAACGCAGTGTATGTAAATCGGGGCATTGTGGTTACCCGTGGTCCATACCACGGCGGGAAAAAGGGTGCAAATGAGGCAAACGCCGAGTTCTTGCACAGGGTAAGGAAATTGCTGAATGATGCACATGTGCCATGGCAATTTGGAAATTCTGGTAAAATGGATGAGGGCGGTGGTGGCACCGTCGCCAGGTATCTTGCCACGCGTGGAATGGATGTCGTGGATGTGGGCGTACCACTGATTTCAATGCATGCACCAGTAGAAATAATTGGAAAAACAGATGTGTACGCTGCAGTGGAGGGATTCAGGGCCTTTTTTGAGCACTGTCAGTAATTCTCTTACCAGAGTAGCACAATACACATACGCCATTTATGAGGCAGTCCTTGCATGTGGGCAGTCCGCATATTCTGCAATTCCGGGTTGCAGGTCTTCCACACACATGGCACATGCCCAGTAACAATGTTATCACGCCTTTTTCAGCTGTTCAGTAATCTCCTTTGCGGAAACATGTCCTTCTACACGAATGTCTACATCCTTTACGCCCTTAATGCTCTTGATTTTGTTCTTTATGTCAAACGCGATACGCACACCCATAGGACAGAAGGGTGAAGAGGGCACAAAAACAAGGCTCACAACACCGTCTTTCACCTTTATATCCTGGACAAGCCCCATATCCATTACGCTTATTCCCACTTCAGGGTCAAGCACCTCGTTTAGCTGGTTGATTACTTCAACTTCTAATTCTCTGTCATCCATCATATCACCGTGTCCTGTGCAACTCACACACCAACAGGTATGTTGTATGTGTAAGAGGATGGAAATAAATAAAGGTTTTGTAGATGGCAATGTGCCAAATTGTGTGTTTACAGAGGGACATTAAAGCGACCAGATAATGTAACGACATCGTGCGTTCAAATCAGCAGGTGCTTCCGTGCCCCTCGCTAAACCTTAATTACTTCCTTTTTTCTCTCCTGTGTATGGAATACATCATCATCGGCATATTCCTCGTCACCTACATTTTCATCTCATTACGGCGTGTGAGCAAGATAAAAATTGAAAGGCCTGCAATTGCACTGCTTGGCGGAATTGCGATGATTGTTGCAGGAGGGCTGACTGCGAGCGAGGCACTTAATGCGATTGATTTGCACACGATTGCGCTTCTCCTGGGCATGATGTTGATTGTAGGTGCACTTGAAATCTCTGGGTTCTTCAATTATGTTACTGTGCGTATGGTAAGATTTGCAAAATCACAATCTCAGCTCCTTGCATTCACCGTTTTACTCACCGCAGTACTTTCCGCTCTTTTTCTGAACGACGCAGTTGTGCTCCTGCTCACGCCAATTATTGTGAAGGTGACAAGAACGCTCAGAGTTGACCCGGTTCCCTATCTGGTTGGAGAAGCAATGGCATCGAATATAGGTAGTGTGGCAACACCAATTGGAAATCCACAGAACGCCTACATCGCAATGAAATCTGGAATACCATTTTCACATTTCGTGCTATTTCTCCTGCCAGTCACAATCATTAGTCTGGTTATCGAGATTGTCGTGCTAAAAATTGTATTCAGGAAAGAGTTGAGCAAGCGTATTGTACAAATTAGAAGCTACGAGCATGAAAAAATCCCCGAGTTTCACATTAAAAAGGCATTTCATATAATCTCGATGATGAAAATTTTAGATGCTGGTGAGATAAAAAATCGCAGATTGCTTGCATTTACGCTCGTGGTATTTGGTTGCGTATTTATCGGATTTTTGTTATCAAATGCGAATTTTCCCATCTCCATCATTGCGATTGCAGGTGGTGCAATTGTGTTTGCAATAGCGCAGCCATTATGCAGGGTATCTTCAAAGGACATTTTGAAAAATGTTGACTGGGGAATTCTGATATTCTTCGCAGGGCTCTTCATGCTCCTCCGCGGCGTAGAAAATACCGTGCTCATCAAGTACATCGAAGATTATTTCAGGGCAAATCCAACATTGTTCAACCTCTCGTTTGTAACTGCGGTAATATCAAATCTGATCAGTAATGTGCCTGCAGTAATGTTACTCACACCAGTATCTGGCATAATTTCAAATCCATATGCATTCTATCTCACACTTGCAGCAATCTCCACCCTTGCTGGCAATGCTACACTTCTTGGTGCTGCCGCAAACATCATCGTTGCAGAAGTTGCACTTGCATGGGGTGCAGAGCTTAAATTCAAGAAGTTTCTGATAGCTGGCCTGCCCGTGACAGTAATTACAATACTCCTGGCTACCGTGTATCTCATTCTCCTGTTTCCGTAGTCAGTCACGAAAACCATATTCACCTGTCAGCGGGACGAAGATACAACCACCAAAGTTTTCCTTATCAATTACCGTGCCATTTTTTTTGTATCTTATCAGTTCCTGGTAAAATCTTCTACCCACGGGGAGGAGCAGAATCCCACCATCTTTTAACTGCGTGAAGAGCGGTGGAGGAACTCTGGGTGCGGCACATGTGAGGAAAATGCGGTCGTATGGTGCGTATTCTGGCAACCCCTTTGAGCCATCACCGTAGACAACAGTTACAAGATGTGCATAACCCGCATTCTTGATGTTTTGCACCGCAAGTTCATACATTCTGCGGTTGTTCTCAACGGTGTACACATGTCCAGTTTCTCCTGCAAGTTCTGCAGCAAGCACCGCATGATAACCCGTGCCAGTTCCTATTTCCAGCACTCTATTGCCCTGGCGTATGTCCGTAAGTTCGAGCATCATTGCAACCATGTGTGGTGCGGATATTGTCTGACCTTCGTATATGTGCAACGGAGTATCTTCATATGCGTATTTTCTTATTTCCTCGGGCACAAAGAGATGCCTGGGCACCTTGTGCATTGCTTCAATCACACGCCGCTCCGAGAGGTAGCCACTCTTAATCAGGTGCTCAATGAGCCGTACTCGCTTCTGTTCATCTGCATCCATTACTCCTCTCCCCGTGTGGCTTGTACATATCTGATGCGAGAATCGCATCCTGAACTGCATTTATCAAATAACTCCTTACAATCTCTTCATCCCGTTCGCCAGTGGTAAACGCAATTAGTTCATACAGTATCTTTGAGCCCCGTATCTCCACACACCTCACAAACGGCTCAGGGTCCTTCACAATGCCTGGCACCTCCTTTGCTGCATTTATAAGCACGCGTTCCACAGTTTTATGTGGAATCTCGAAATCAAACTCAATTTTTATTGAAATGCCATACTTCTTCACCCTGGAGAAATTATGGATTGTCTGATTTATCAATCGTGTATTCGGAATTGTGAGAATTTCCTCGTGCACATCCTTTACTTTTGTCACAAAGAGGTTTGTTTCCACGACATCGCCCTCGATATCCCCGACCTTTATTGTGTCTCCTTTTGAGAATGGATTTACGCTCATGAGCACGATGCCTGCAGAGGCATGTTTTATTGTGGATGCAATGAAAATAATCAGAATGAAAATGATAATAACAAAGTATATGGCAATCACAATTGCACCCAGGTTCTCCATCTTTACCATCATGAGTACCACATATATGATGAGCAACCATGCAAGAGAATAAAGCCCGTATTGGATTCCACCACGCAACAATGATATAATCTGGGGCGTGAAGGTTCTTGTGTGCGTTTTCAGGTCTTCCAGAAACATACCAATTCCTTCATCCACAACAAAGACAATTATTACAATAACAATCATGAATGCGATATAGATTGCATTGGCACTGAAAAACCCTGCAAATGCCGCAAATATGGTCTCTCTCCTTCCTATAATTGAAAGCACAAAAACAAGCACAATTGAGATTGCAATGATGATAAGTGTGTACTTTATCAAAAGTCCCAGAAGATGCGCATTTTTCTCGCTGACCGTGGTCTTTGGCTTTACATGCAGTTCGCCAGAGATGTATGAAATATAGCGGTAGGTACACTGGAGAAGCACAGTAGCAATTGAAACCGTTGCGAGAATTCCTATGACCGCAGGGAAATATTCCGCAATTATCTGCCAGATGTTCACAAACACCTCAGAGGCAAATGAAAGAATCCAGACAGAGGCAATGCCAGCAAAGAGGAAAATGTAAAGGCGAATGTAATCTCCAATCACTAATATTGTATTTGCATCAATATATATCCTCTCTCTGCCTGCGATAAACCTGAAATACCTCCTGACATATGATTGAAACCAGAGCACTGCTACAAGTATGAAAAGCACGAGGACGATGTAGAGCATGTCGTTCTGAATGTTCATGGTATCGATATACGATAATCATGGTTCATATATAAAGTTCTTGTGGCAAGGTCAATTAAAAATACGGCAAGCTTCCTTGCTAATCCTGTATTAAGTTGACTTTGCAGTGCCTTACATCACATTTTTACAGAGGATAGGATGATTAAAATCCGAGAAAAAGATGTGGCATGGAACACATAGATTTTCACGAAATTCGCAATATCAAATACCGTACCTGAATTTGAAGATTTACATGAATTAATAAACAATAACGAACATAAAAAGTTTTTACTTAATTTAAAAGTTAAAAATTAAAAAAATTCAAGAAGATGTGCTTGCTTTGATTGTGAAACTGCCTGAGCCAGAGTGCGAGTAGACCATGATGTACCATGTGCCCGCTGATGGACTGTTTATCGTAATGGTTTCAGTCGATGTGGAACCAATGCTTCTGTAGTCATAGGATGAGGTTGACGGTGTTGAGCCCAGTTTTACATAGAGGTCAAAGTCGGTGCCACTTGGTCCTGTGAGTTCTATCTTGAACTGGCTCTTACCGCTCGGTATTGTGATGTAGAAGTATGCCTTCTGCCCTGTGTCACTTAGCGAACCCGTCTTTGCCATGCCATCACTCAATTGCCCTGAGTCCGTGGTTGTAGATGTGCTTGCTTTGATTGTGAAATTGCCTGAGCCAGAGTAGGAATAGACATAGATGTACCATGTACCTGCTGCTGGATTTGCTATTGAAATCGTTTCGGATGCAGAGGATGTGGTTCCACTATAGTTATATGTGGATGTGGTCGGTGTTGAGCCCAGTTTTACATAGAGGTCAAAGTCCGCACCACTTGGCCCTGTGAGTTCAACTTTCAATTGGGCTTTTCCTGATGGGATTGTAATGCTATAGTACTTTCCATTGCCTGTTCCAGACAAACTGCCAGTCGTTGCCACTCCATCCGTCAACTGCGTTACATTTGTCTGGGATGTGCTTGTGGTTGCCTTGATTGTGAATGTGCCTGAGCCAGAGTAGGAGTACACCATGAAGTACCATGTGCCCGCTGATGGATTTGTTACCGTGATTGTCTCATTAGATGTTGAGCCAATGCTTCTGTAATCGTATGCGGATGTGGTGGGTTTTGCACCGAGCTTTGCATAGAGGTCAAAATCAGTGCCAGATGGTCCTGTTAACTCAACCTTCAGCTGTGTCTTTCCTGCAGGCACCACCAGGCTGTAATTCTTCGCATCCTTTGCTGCACTGATAGAGCCAGTTTTGGCTACACCGTCTGTGAGCGAGACCACATCGCTTGCGTTTGCACTTGTTGTGAATGTGTAATCGGAACTGGTTGCGGTATTCCCTGCTGTATTTGCTGATTTCACTCTAAAATGATATGTAGTTGAGGCACTCAATCCGCTCAGTGTTACTGAGTGTGCAGTAACTCCACTAGCTCCAGTCGCATTCCTTCCGTAGGATGTTGTAGTTCCGTACTCCACGATACTCGAGCTTGCCACATTAGTAGTCCAGTTGATGGTTGCACCGCTTGCAGTAATACCACTCACTGCTACATTTGAGATTACTGGCGTTGTCGTATTTCCTGCATTTTGCAGTGCCTGCTTGTATGCTGAATACAGCACCGAGGTGAAATTTTCAACTGCGGCACGGAGATGCTGTACGGTAAGATTCCACAACACGGTATCGTAGCCACGCATTCCATTGTAGGTAGTGCCTGCGTCGTACTGTGATACAAACCTGGTGAGCATGTATACATAGGTTGAACCGAGTGTGTAGTTCGAGCCATCGGTGTCCTTGAAAGATGCGGTAGTACCATTATGTGCATTTACCCACTTAGCCAGATTCACGGTTAGGTTGTATGCGTCTGAAATCTGGGAGATTGTATAGGTCTGGGCATTTAGTGCAGAAATGATTGCACTCAGTCCCTGTGTTCCCCAGTTAGCCGATTCATAGTAATCATGGTATGTAGTTCCCTCTGGGTCATACGATGGATGTGAGTGGTCCTTCTCAGTGTGGTCAGTATGCCCGTACTGCGTCATATCGACAAGGTAATGTGAGAGAATACCAGCGTAGTATGCAGCGTAGTGCTCCTCCTTGCACCACTTTTGAGTTCCGTTCTTTATGTACCATGTAAGGTTGGACACGAGGTAATTATACAGTTGTGCCACTCTGCCAGGTGCTCCCTTAGAGCCGCCCACATGCACATAGTACAGATGGTTGTCCCAGTCCTGAATGGAAGAATCCGGGTCGTCTGTGTAGGCAAGGTAATTATCATGTGCTGACGGAGAACTGCTTCCTGCATTAAATGAGTTTTCAAAATCACTACTATTTTGCATATACCAGTTTGTGATGTACTGCACATATGTGCTGTTATAGTTTTTCAGCGTCTTGTATGCGATATCTGCAATAATGTCGTGAATTCCATAATAGGGATATGTGGAATTTGAGCCAGAGCCGTTTCCCCATGCGCTGGCGTTTGTTAAACATTGTGCAAATATACAGAGCATGAGAAACAGCATAATTGCAATGCTCGTAATTTTTTCAGTCACTTTTATTTTTCTCATCATATTTTTTCACCTATTGCCCAACTTGTTTGAGAGTATATAAACTCGAGTTGGTAAGTACCATATTTGCACCAAGGTGCGAATTTATAACAACTGGCCTGTGTTAACACATGGTAAGTACTCAAAACGAGAAAAGAACCGCGCCAGAAAACAGCAGATTGAAATTGCAAGGGTTATAAATTCATCAGCCCTAAATAACGGATTTGTATTATCAAGTGACCTTCTAGACACTTGCAGATGAGGAAAAGTCCTCGGACATATTTCGCTATAACCTTGGTTGATACTACACCTGACATTGCAGATGGATAAAGCATATATAGGGAGAGGACAATAAGTTCTCCCGTGATTGCAGATAAGGACACCACGGCGATGCAGCTGGCGAACCAGGTACTGGGAATATTGAGAAAGGACTATTCTCAGCCAGAACTTTCTCTGCTGCTCAAAAATTTTTCGAAAAAAAAGAGGAACTTAAATGCACTGGCGATTACGCAAAATTTCACAATCGGGAGGAGCGGAGACACGAAGCCAGATGCATCTACTGTATTTGAGTTTCTCCGCCGATTGTACATCCTGCTGTGCATGATTGACAAGAAAACCGCAATAAAAATGAGACCAACAGTAATTTCATTTGCAGAGCGCACAGAAGCAGTTGTTAATTTTCTTACCGATGCAATCACAAACATCGTGCGGGAATTTAAGCAGGATGAAAGCGAGGATGTGCTAGCCAGTGCGGGTGAAGATTTTCTCTCCATGCGTCTGTTTGCCATGGTGTGCAGTGAACTGCTCAAGGATATGAATCCTGAGGAAAGTATATTCGGGAGAATTCGTGATATGCAGCTCGTGGATAACAACATGCTTTCAATTAATATCGCTCCAGGTGCTGTGAGATATGAAAACATACTTGGGCATGGATACATGCAAACATTCAATCGGGTTATTGTTGAAATTCTGAAATACTATGCAGAAACTGGTGGTAATGAGGGCATTAAAAAATTTTTCACGATTTTTAAAGACGCACTCTCAACGCATGAAATTCTGGCTAGAACGGTAAATGCAAGAGGGCAGTGGCTAAACGCATGCCTTGCAGAGCGGATAAAGGTGGATATAACAGGCATCGAGCGTATTATTGAGAGTGGTTGCTTTCCCAGACACGGAATTGTTGCGGTGAGATGTGAGAGAATTGCAGAAGGAATTGCATTTGCAAATGCCATTGCAAAAAGTTTTAACGACCGGTACGGCGCTATGGCAATTGCTCTCTCAACAATTTCAATTGAAGAGTACATTGACATGAGCTCAATCCTGTTTGATACTGAAGATATACAGAAAAGCATATTTGTCGACTGGTATACTGCAAGGCATAAACCGATTGAAGCCATGAAACAGGAGGGCAGAATTATCACGTGCTCCTCCGACACAATATCACTTGAAATGGGATTTGGAAAGGCGCTGGATAACATAAGCTATGCACCTCTCAAGGCATTTCTATTCGAAATTGCAAGTGGAGCGGTTGATGCAGACAGTCCTCAATTCTCTAAGCTCCTGGACACCATACACTATCTGGCGCAGAACCAGGATACTCTATTTGTCCTTGTGACGGACAAAAACGCTCCCAGGTCATTTGATGCAAAAATTGAGAACATATCTGATGGCATATTCGATATATATCACACCGGGGATGAACTCAAAATCAAAGCGGTCCAGATAAGATGGGAGGAACCCGATTATACAGATTATACGCTGGTAATTGAAGGAAGAAAGATTGAAATCGGAATAAGACGAAAGAAAAAGAAGGAGCGGAAGACGCTTGAAGAGGAACTTGGACTCGTAGAAGAGGACCCTGTTGATAGATACAGGACACTGCTGGGCAGGGCGTACAATTACAGAATTGTTGAGAATGAATTTCTCATGTGTGTGCGCGTCCCTAAGGAAAATGTGGACGATATTACCGATGCGGATGTGCATACAATAATCCAGAAGTTGCATAGAGAGAACCTTGAAAAAATGAAGGAGAAGATTCTGTCTGTGTATGTGATATGTGACAACAACTATGTTGAGATGGACATCCACAGATTTATCGATGCAATAAACATGAGGCGTGCATCGCCAATCCACAGAGCAGCAGAAGAAATACGCAAGTTGAGAATAGGTGAGCGTGACCCCGTGATAAGAAAACTGCTTGACGACCTCAGCAAAACGGGTGCAAGGGTTGGTGCAAGATTGCGGCGTGGAAGCAAGGCGGCTGAAGTCACAACAACTGCGGGAAGAGGCAGGGTTGTGGGCTACAAACAGGCGGGAGAGAATCCGCAGGATATTGCACTTCTGCCAACAATAAGGGTAGCTGCAATGAAAGGACGCGGGAAGGGAAAATTCTTTGCGGTAGAAATTAAAAAGGAGGACTTTCAGGAAAAAATAAGAAAGACAAGAACACCCGTATATCTCTGCTTTGTCGTAGATACCAGCGGTTATGAAGAACCTGAGGTCCGAGGCAAAATCGTGACTGCACTTGTGATTTCCATGCTAAAGGACGCATATGAACGCAGGGACCAGGTGGCACTGGTTACTTACTCAGGTAATCATGCAACCGTGCAGTGCAACTTCACAACAGATGTAGAATATGTGGGCGCATATCTTAAAAGGGTGGAATTTGGAGGACTTACTCCTCTTGGTTCCGCACTCATGACTGGGCTGGGCGTGCTGCATGCCAAGGTGGGAGATAGAGTGGGTGTAGTTCCCATACTAATTTTGCTCACGACTGGCACTGCAAATGTACCTGTGGTTCCTGGTGGGAACATCAGGAGAGAACTACTCACGATTTCAAGACAGATATGGAATTCAGGTTACAAAATGCTGGTAATTGATATATCGGAACGGGGTTCTAATCTTGCGCGAGAGCTTGCCCTGCTCACAGGTGGAAGATACTATCACCCACAGAATCTGAAATATCAGAAAATCGTACTCACACGGAACTTACTGGATGCGCTGCGTACTAAAGATGTAAAAACCGCAATAGAAGCGAGTAAAAAGTTCCTGAAAGAACGCTGAGCATAGATGAAATGCAGTGGTCTGGCATATATGCAGGTCAAATATGCAGTCAAATACGCAAGAGCTCAACCGCAACTCTTATAAACAGACATCATTTAGGTACTCGTACAACATCGGAGGAGTCAGATATGAAAAACAAAAAAACAAATCAGGAACTGGTGACCCTCATCCTTGATTTGAAGAAAAAATCAAGGGAGCAGGACTCACCAATCTGGCGAGATGTTGCTATGCGGCTCGAAGCTCCACTCAGTCGCAGGGCTGAGGTGAATCTGAGCAAAATTGAGCGTATTGCAATACCTAACCAGACGATTCTAGTGCCCGGAAAACTACTTGGAGCAGGAGAAATCACAAAGAAAGTGACAATTGCCACCTACGCAACGAGCAAAAGTGCAGTAGAAAAGGTAAAGAAAGCAGGTGGCAGAGTAATCACATTGCGTGAGCTCATGGACGAGAACCCGAAAGGTACAAATGTGGTTATCGTGGGGTGAAAACTTGATTGTAATAGATGCATCAAATAAAATCCTGGGCAGGTTATGCTCCGAGGTTGCTAAATTATTGCTGGCTGGTGAGGAAGTTGTCGTGCTAAATGCAGAAAAGGCAATCATTACTGGTGGGCGAAGACAGATAATCGAATACTACACCAAAAAGAGGCATGCGGGTAACATACGAAAGCGCAAGGGGCCGTTCTTTCCCAGGTTGCCAGATCGAATCCTGAGACGCACGGTCCGTGGCATGCTTCCATACGCAAAATCCAGAAGAGGCAGAGAAGCATATCGGCGTCTCAAGGTGTTCATGGGCATTCCATCGGAGTATGCATCCTATAAATCGGTTGGAGTGCCAGAAGCTGAAAATGAAGGTAAGGTAAAATATATCACGCTTGCGGAACTTTCAAAGGAACTCGGTGCAAAATTTTAAGGGGGAAAAATAATGAATGTAATAACCACAAGTGGGAAAAGAAAAAGTGCGATTGCAAGAGCACATGTGCGCGAGGGAAAAGGTAGAGTTCGAGTAAACAATGTTCCGATTGAACTCTGTCAACCAGAGATGGCCAGGTTGAAGATGATGGAGCCACTTATTCTCGCAAAAGAGAAAGCCCTGAAGGTAGATATTGATGTAGTTGTGCAGGGCGGGGGAATCATGGGTCAGGCGTCTGCGGTGAGAACCGCAATTGCAAAAGGGCTTGTTAAGTATCTCGGCGATAGCGAACTGGAAGAACTGTTTAGAAAGGTAGACAGAAATCTACTTGTTAGCGACCCGAGAAGGAAACTTCCGAAGAAACCTGGCGGTCGTGGTGCAAGAAAGAAACGCCAGAAATCGTACAGGTGAGGACAATGATAATACCCGTGAGATGTTTCACATGCGGTAAGGTTATTGGCTCGTACTACGAAATCTACAAGCAAAGAGTTGAAAACGGTGAGAAGCCGAGCGAGGTCCTGGACAGTCTTGGCCTAAAAAGGTACTGCTGCAGGCGCATGCTCCTGACGCATGTGGACCTGATAGATGATATCGCCAAGTTTGAATAAAAATAACTTTTTTCCCCATTTTTATGAATATTGATTTCTCTGGCACTCAAATATCGTTGCAGCCCACGAAGATTGTGTGCACATGCCGCAATTACATGGAACATGCTCGAGAGATGAATGAACCAAAGCCAGATGAACCGATATTTTTTATTAAACCTCCAACCACGATTGTTCCGGATGGCTCGATAATAGAACTACCCTCATTTTCTAATCGAGTGGAACACGAGATAGAACTCGCAGTAGTTATGAAAGATAAATGCAAAAATATCTCTGCAGAAGATGCAATTCAACATGTACTTGGATTTACGATACTCCTTGACATGACTGCCCGTGACATGCAGAACGAGGCAAAGAAAAGGGGATTACCATGGACGAAAGCAAAATGCTTCGATAACTCGGCGCCACTCGGTCCTAAAATCGTACCGCCTGACAAAATTAAATGGAATGATTTAGAAATACGGTTGAGCGTAAATGGTAAGGTAAAGCAACACGGAAGAACTGCGGATATGATTTTCTCTGTGGAAGAACTGATTTCAAGTGCATCTAAATTATTCACACTCTATCCTATGGATGTAATTGCTACAGGTACACCTAGTGGTGTTGGGCCAGTGTTCCCAGGCGATGTTATTGAGGGGTACATTGAAGGCATCGGTGCTCTTACCGTCAAGTGTGGCAAAAGCCCATGAACGCATTCGTGTCCTCTTTGCTTGGATGGGGTTCCACCCCCTCCAGAGTGTCCAACAATTAGGAATTTCGTTCTCTAATAACGAATAATGCTTTATTTAGATGGTCATTTTACTTTACAAATGACGCATTTGTGATTATTATAAAACACAACGACGAATTATCAGACGGTCTGTAGGGCGTCAGCCCCGAGGGACTTGCGAGCATCAGCGTAATAATATTTCTTCTCGTTTTGGTCCATATGACACAAATTTCACGCTGGTTTTGCACTGGTCTTCAATAAATTCTATGTACTGTTTAAGATTTCTGGATTTGTGGTCTGTCCAGCCATCGAGTTCCACATATACTGGCTTTGCAGATGCCAGCAAGCGGAGATTTGCAGGAAATCTTGTGAGTTCCGTCCCGTTAACACGGTAGGCCACGCACACCTTCACCCTGTCCAGCCCTGCAAGTGTGTCCACCTTTGTGAGTGCAAGCATGTCGATGCCATTGAGCATGATTGAGTACTTCAGCATCACGAGGTCAAGCCAGCCCACACGCCTGGGTCTCCCCGTGGTCGTGCCGTATTCCTGGCCCTTCTCCCTTATCATATCCCCAGTTCTGTCAAGCAACTCGGTAGGGAATGGCCCCTCGCCAACTCTGCTCGTATACGCCTTCACAACACCAATTACATTTCCAATCTTCTTTGGCGGTATGCCTGTGCCCGTGCATGCACCACCTGCAAATGTGTTTGACGAAGTGCCATGTGGATATATTCCGTGATCAATGTCCAGATGCGTTCCCTGAGCACCTTCCAGCAGTACCTTCTTACCGCTGTCAATCGCCTCATTAAGATAGTATGCAGTGTCGCAAACGAATTTCTGGATTTCTTTGGCATATGCAAGATATTCCCTGCACAATGTCTCAAAATCAATCTCAATGCTCTTGCCATAACTCTCGAACAACTTCTTTTTCATCTCCCAGGCAATTCTGAGACGCTCCACAAATAATTTTTCATCCAGTAAATCGCAAACCCTGAGACCGAATCTGGATGCCTTGTCTGCGTAGCACGGGCCAATACCCCTCCGTGTCGTGCCCGCACTGAATTTTCCCTTTATCTCCTCCTCGAGCACATCCATCTGGCGGTGATATGGCATTACCAGATGGGCTCGTTCGCTTATCTTTAACTCTGCTGGCTCGATGCCATTCTTTTTTAGATTAGCCAGTTCATCAAAGAGCACACGAAGGTCTACCACCACACCGTTTCCGATTACCACAACCTTGTCCCTGCGCAGAATCCCTGAGGGCAGGAGATGAAATGCAAATTTCTGGTTACCGACTACAATCGTGTGGCCTGCATTGCTGCCGCCCTGATAGCGCACAATAATATCCGCACTCTCAGCAAGAATGTCCGTAATCTTTCCCTTGCCCTCATCGCCCCATTGCGTGCCCACAATCACGGTTGCCTTTTCCATGATGCAATAAAACTGGTCGTGTGATATATAGGTTTGGGTTATACGGCGGGATTTTTTAGAGGAATGGAGCGTCAGGGAAGGAGTGTTAATGCGCTGCCAACAACTCGTCTATTAACCATTTTTGCATTACTGTTGTCAGGGCCATTGCAAGATCGCCCAGATCCCAAAACATAACACTGCCACTCCAATTCCGGTGTTCGTCAAACTATCTAAAAGATGATTTTTCTCCTTATATTTGAAAACATTGTATAGGGAGAAAAGACCTATTGCACTCACAATAGCGAAATATACTACCAACATTTTTATCGTTGGATATAAGATATTATTAAATCTAAACGATAATCCAGGCAGAATATGCAAGAATATCGGGCCAAAAAGTAAGATCATTGAGATACCTATATTTGTGTACATCCGAACCTTTGAATGCGGAAAAGCAATGATACCTTTTGTACAATATATAAAAGACAAAACAACAGGTATTAAAAATACAATTGCACACCAACTACCAATGCCTGGAAAATGAGTATTCTTTAGGCTTTCATCTATATACGGCACCACATAAAATAATAAAAACACAATAATCACCGTAATCGTTAATAATATAATAATCCGAATTTTTTGTGATTTAGATAGTAGTTGCATATATATAGATAACATGATTACACCTCTATGACGGTGTTAATTCGTCTTTTAACCATTTTTGCGTTTTGCGCCACCCTATACACCCAGACCCAGTGGGGGAAATACTCTACCCTTAGTGTAACACCTTCGTTCCAGTCCCTGTTGGCGTTTCCTGGTGGCAAAACCATCTCACGCATGCTCACACACTCCTTTGCCATAATTCATATAATGCTCAGGTTGTTGTTAAATCTTTCGAGGGGAAAACAGTGCTGCAGTGGTTACAGCAGTGCGGAGATTAGCAATGGCAGGAGGACTGTGGCATCGCCCTCAACCGTTACCTGCTTTGCATCTTCACGCACCTTGCCCCAGGATATTGCCTCCCTCACCTGTGCACCTGATAAACTTCCATCATATTCCACCGCAGTGGTGATGTACACTGCATAGTCCAGCCCCTCCCTGAACTGATTCCACCATATCGTGTGATGCTTTGATATCCCACCACCTATCATCAGCGCCCCGGTTTTTTTAGCGGTGAACACGATATCCGCAAGTTCCTGCTCGTCCTGAAGCAGGTTTATTCTGAAATCTTTGTGCATCTGCCAGAAAAGCCATATCTGGGAGCCCACAGCACCATCCGTTATTCCAGGCACAAAAACCGGGATTTTATTCTGATATGCCCAGTAAATGATTGAGTCCTCGCTATCTATTCGTTTCCCTATTTCCCACACAAGTTGTTTCGTTGAGAGCTCCCTCAGCCCGGAGTTGTATATGTCTTCAAGCATTGGCTGGAGTTTTTTCTCGAGCACAATGCCATACGACTCATTCGGAATCAGTATGTTGCCAAGACGATTTAAGCTGGCTTTGTGCAGTTTCTTATCATCGAGGTAAAAATCTCCATGGTAGTAATCTTTCCATATCCGCGCAAGGTCATGGTCAAGCGTGCCACATGTGGTGATGAGCACATCAACCATTTTTCTCCGAACCATCTCACAGATAACGCCGCGGGTTCCCGTTGACACAATACATGCGGGAAATGAGAGAAACTTAACGCATCCCTGGTCTGCCAGCATCTGTTTAAGAATTTTATATGCCTGGCCAAGCTTTTTTGCAGTAAAGCCACCGGATGCCTCATATGATGCAAGCAAATCCGCAGTGCTCATGTTTTTTCTAATTCGAATATCTTCCACTTTCCTCTGGCACAGATTCAGTTTTTGGTTTGTTCTTTTAGGCATGAAAAATCACCTTCCGGGCAGTTTCCACGAACACATTCTGGACCAGCATTTGCAAAGATGTTTGGTGCAACCTTCTTTACCTCCTTCAACATGGCGTTTGCGAGTTCTCTGATTTCCCACTGCGAGCGTTCACAGCACCGCAATGTGAAGAAATGAAGCAACTCTCTGGCATTCATTGTCACAATTATGTTCGTATGCGTGGCTGAGGGGAGTATGTACCTTGCATCTTCTATTGAAATTCCCATATCTATCATTTTTTTGTACGCATTCATGCACGCCTCAGCAGTTTCCGTAAATATTTTTCTTGCCTCTGGGTTTTTCTCGATTTCTGGTGGTATGGCAAACGGCATGCCCGTCATCAGAACATACCGCTGGGATTGCTGGGAGTAAGATGCAATTCTGTGTCTGACGAGCTGATGCGTTAAAACTCGGCTTACATTCTCAATTGAAAATGTGAAATTTGCATGCTCGAGCACACTGTGATGCCCCGACTTTATGACGATTGAAATTATTTTTTTTATCTCTGCACTGTCTATCTTTGACGCTTCCTCCACGGTCATTGTGTGGCATGTCTTCGCAGCCATTGCAACCGTATACTCTGGTTCTGGCGTGTATCTCAAGAGTGTGACTTTCATGATGCATGAAATACCTTGTAGGATATACTTTTTTCCTCTACGCACCCTTTTCAGGGTGCGAAGCACCCCGAAAAGCGTGCACGGAAAAACCCTTTTTCAGGTTCGCTAGCGCTCACTCGAAAAAGCGTTTACGGAAAACCTTTTCAAGGGCTTACGCCCCTGAAAAGCTTTTATGGAAAAGAGCGAATAAAATTCTGAACAGGATTGTGTTTTCGGGGTGTGCGTGGGCGAAGCCACGGGGGTTAGAGATGGAACTATCAGTTTACCTGACTGGGATGTACTTTCGGGATATGCGAAGCATATCCCTTGGTAGGGAACTTGGGGCGAAAGCCCAGGTGGGTACCGTAGGGCGAAAGCCCCGGGGGTTACCGTAAGGGGGGCGTTTTAGCCCCCCTCGGGCGATAGCCCCGAGGACGACAGAGAGTATTAAGTAGAGGCGTTGCATTAGCAGTATGAGAGCAGATGGAAGAAGCACATGAAAAGAAAATTCAAAGAATTTCTGCTGCAGATATTGAAAAGTATGTGTACTGCCCGCTGAGCTGGAAGCTGAGCTATTCTGAGATGGATGTGGAAAACCAGAATCAAAAGATTGGAAAAAAAGAACACAGAAAAATTGAAAAGAAAATAAAGAAGGTGCGTTTACTGGAAAACAGGGGATTGCAATTTCAAACCCTCGTTTTAGCGGGAGGGCTGTTATCCACATTGCTTTCTATTTTAGGTGCAATAATTTATTCACCACTTCATAACTTCATTGTATCAAGAATAACCTTGATTGTTGGCTTGATATGGCTTGGCGTGAGTGTGTTCCTTCTGTACATCTCAGCATTCTTTCCCAGACAGAACACTGCTCCTAAAATGCTACTTTTAACAGGAATACTTGCGGGCATGCTATTCCTCGTCTCCTCACTCACCTATGCATTCCAGGAGTCATATTTCGGATTGATTTTGGAGCCGATTGCACTTGTGTGGCTTATGTTTACTGCAATTGTGTTTTTCCTCAGCGAAATATACTTTACGAAGGCGGAGAATATCAAAATGGATTTGCGACTAAAAGACAAAAAACTCGTACCCACGCAAATACACAGCCCCCTTATGACAAAAAATAAGATGTTGACAGGTACGCCAGATCTCTTGATAAAAGATGGAGATTTCCTGATACCCGTGGAAATCAAGACCGGACGGGTTCCAAGAGGCCCACATTTCTCACATATAATGCAGTTGATTGCATACTGTTACATAATTGAAGATGTGTATGGAATAGCTCCGCCGTACGGGCTCCTGCGATATCAAAATACTGATTTTGAAATTGAATACACGCCAGAAATGAAAAAGATGCTTGAGACAAAAATTGAGGAAATGAACGCAGTTCTTGCAGGACAGATTGTGCCACACAGAAATCACACACGCCCTGGAAAGTGCAGAGCATGCGCCCGACGCAATATTTGCCCTGAAAAGCTCGTCTAGCTAACCATAACCGTCCAGATTTGTTCGATTCCAGTAGTAATATTCCATCTGTTTCTGTGAAGATGCAAGTTCCCGTGAAATCCCTGCGCTTATTGTTCCATACTTTTCCTTAATCTGTTCTTCAGCGGTCTTGGCATGTTCCAGTGCCTTCTTTATATGCTCTGCGTCGATGTACTCTGCGTGCATGATTACCGCAATATCACCTGCTGCACGCACAAGACCTCCCAGCTCTCTCAACCGTAGCGTAAGTGCATTCTCTGCGTTATCAATTCTCTCTGCCCTGCGTCTCGCCTCCAGTATAACTTCATTTATGGCATCCCTGGTTGCGTGTGGAATTTTGCCATCCATCTTTATTTCTTGTGCCACAAACTGGGCAATTTTCATGCGGTTCTCTTCTGTATCCGGCATGTATGTATCCAGAAGAACTTCGTATCCATTGCCGATTATTCTCGAACGCAATGGTGATAGGATTGTGGGCAAATCCTGGATATTGCACGCACCAACGAAGATAAAATCGCATGGGACATCATCAACACGGACACTTGCACCTGAACTTTGCGGGTTCCTCCCGGTTATTGGAAACTTCTTCTCCTGCATTGCAGTTAAGATATATCGCTGGAGATGCCCTAGATGTGGAAGTTCATCGATGAAAAGGACGCCCTGATGTGCCTCATGAATTGCACCAGGCACAACACGCTCATATGGTTGTGTGCCCAGGTCTTTATGTCCCCCGTACGGGTCATGCCGCACATCACCAAGTAATTCTGTCTCGCTGGCACCAGTTGCAAGCACAAAAGGCCTTCTATCAAGTGGTACAATTACCTTTCTGGGACGCTGACGCTCGATTTCCTTTCTCCGTTCCAGCGTGCGCTGGTCGAGCATTCTGATCTTATCACCCGCTCGCTCATACACCACGACCTCTTCCTTATCCCCAACAGTTCTTGTGGTAGTTATTGAGTTTCTCTGAGGCAGCATATCCCCAATTGCAAATACAAGGTTCCCTACAATATCTGAAAATGGTGTAGAATCCGCTTTTGCGTAAGTTTTAGGTTTTTGACACCTGGGACACACACGCTCGGTATATGGAGAGTACAGGCCACACTGTGCACATCGATATCCCAGTCGCTCAGCTATATCTGGTGGCACATCCTTCGGATCCAGAAGTTCTCCCTCAACAAACTGTCTCCGCGCTTGTTCAGCCATCACAGCTTCCTTTGAAAGCACCTCAACTGCAGGCCTCTCTGGATTACCTGGATTGTGCACCACACGAATTTCTTCGGTGGGTTTTGGCACATGAAGGGCAATCGCCTGTGCAATCATCGATTTTCCTATACCTGGTGGGCCTACAAGGAGCAAGTGCCTCCGCTGATATGCTGCAAGCCTTGCAGTTTCCACAGCTCGTTGCTGTCCGATTACACGAGCAAGCGGGTCTGCAGGTATTTCAATGTCCGCTGTCGTGTCTATATCTGCAAGCGTACATTTTTTCATTCAGATACCTTTTATTCAAGGTCGTTTCTTGTGTATATACTCACGCTCTTTGGGATTTTAGTCACATTGCCCATTTTCGTACCAATAACAATCTTCACACCACCTGCTTCAGCAAGGTCTAAAACTCGCTGGCTGATGATGCCGTCGAAAATTATTGCTTTCAATCCTGGTGGAGGATTTCTGAGTGCATCAATTATGTCCCTGACAGGCAGTTCGCGAATTATAGCATCACGGTCATTTACCAGCCGAACCTGTGATTTACCCAGAATTTGCATGTACATGTTCTTGTATTTTCCGAATCCTTCATTTGCACTGCCAGGTTTTATGTTTTCCTCTGACTGTACCTGTTTTTGTGCAATTGCTGTGGCCTGTTGCGGCTGTGGAGCCAGTGTCCTGGTATTTGCATTCTGCTCTGCCTCCTGTGTCTGGATGTTTACATTCTGGGGCGGGGTTTGTGCTGTGGTCAGGTTTGCAACAGTGTTATGCTGAGCGTTTTCTTGTGATTCCTCAGCGGGCTGGATACCTGTGAGTCCGTACATTTCGAGATACTGTTGTACCGGAATCTTGTTTCTGAGACACTTCATTATTTGCTTTGCTGATAGTTCTTCCACTTCCTCGCCCCGCGGCGCCCTCGCAATAAAATCAATTTCACACACTTGTAGCAGTTCCTTCAGTATGAGTTCGCCACCCCTATCGCCATCGACGAATGCAGTTGCATGTTTGTTTTTTGAGAGTTCAATTACGGTCTGGGGCACGCTTGTTCCTTCCACCGCAATTGCATTTTTTATGCCTGCTGCAAGAAGATTTAACACATCTCTTCTGCCCTCTACGATTATCACACTGTCGGAAGCGTCGATGTTCGGTCCCGCAGGTAGCTTGTCCTTTCCGTAGGAGATTATTTCTTCAGTTTGCACCACAGTCTTGACTGATTCTGTGATGTCAACGGTGGTACTCTTTGCGTCTTCAATCATTTTTGCGAGTAATTGCTTTGCTCGCTCGATTATCTTCTCGCGCTTGGTAATTCTTACATCCTCTATGTTTTCAATTTCAATTTTTGCTTTGCATGGTCCAACTCTGTCGATGGTTTCCAGTGCTGCAGCAAGAATTGCGGTCTCTACCTGGTCCAGACTGGAAGGGATTATTACAAATCCTTCCACCTTGCCCTTTTTCGAGTCAATCTCTACTTCAATGCGTCCCAGTCTTCCACTTTTCTGCAAGTCCCTGAGGTCGAGTTCTTCGCCCAGCAATCCTTCGGTTTGTCCAAATATAGCGCCGACTACATCTGGCTTTTCGACGATACCTTCTGTCGCTATCTTTGCCCTTATTAAATACTTTGTTGTTGATGGATCTATCATGTATATCTACCTCTTTCTTTTCACTAAAACAGCCAGGTTCTACTACGAATTTGTACACCCTAACCCTTTGCGATTAACGAATGCGACATTATATGAGAGGGATGAGAGTGAGCTGTTTTAGTGATTTATGTTCGTTTCTTCATTTATATATAACATATTTCTCAATATAAACCTTTCGCAGAACCCTTTTCAGGGTGCGAAGCACCCCGAAAAGCGTTCACGGAAACCCTTTTTCAGGTTCGCTAACGCTCACCCGAAAAAGCGTTTACGGAAAAAAGAATAGAACCTAACTAAGATGCACTTTCGGGATATACCGAAGGCAAAGTCCTGGGGGTTGGAAGGGGGCTATGCCCCATCCTGGCATATCCCTTGGTAGGGAACTTGGGGCGATAGCCCAGGCACCCTTTTCAGGGAAGCCTTTTCAGGAGCCTTTTTCAGGAACTTCGTTCCCGAAAAACCCTCGGGAAAAAACACCCAGGGGTTACCGTAAGGGGACGGATAGTCCCCTCGCCCGAACCACCCTTTTTCAGGTTCGCTTCGCTCACCCGAAAAAGCGTGCACGGAAAAAGAAAAATCTAAACAGGATGTACATGCGGGATATGCCGAAGGCATATCCCTTGTCGGGGAACTTGGGGCGGTAGCCTAGGGTTAAGGAGGGGGTGAAACCCCATCTCCCGAAAAATCCTGCACGGAAAAACCCTTTTCAGATGCTTACGCATCCGAAAAGCGTTTACGGAAAAAAGAATAGAACCTAACTAGGATGCACTTTCGGGATATGCGAAGCATATCCCTTGGTAGGGAACTTGGGGCGAAAGCCCAGGTAGGTACCGTAGGGCGAAAGCCCCGAGCGACAGCCCCGGGGGTTACCGTAAGGGGGGCGTTTTAGCCCCCCTCGGGCGATAGCCCAGACCGCAACCTTTAAAACATACTGCGGTATAAATGGTAGCAGGTAAAAATATGACTGAGGAAACTTATGAACAATTGC
>Ga0272448_1001639_pt1 | contig 29575 bp, 26 predicted proteins | sample YNPCB0191_FD_202220 | JGI IMG/M metagenome (GOLD analysis project Ga0272448, IMG submission 202220) | Hot spring sediment microbial communities from Yellowstone National Park, WY, United States - YNP-CB-019-1 | ecosystem: Environmental > Aquatic > Thermal springs > Hot (42-90C) > Sediment...
CTGAACAATTTAATAGCCTTAAACAACATCTATTGCACTCAGAGATTGTCGTAAAAGATGTTATTAAAAGCACAAGCAGTGACGTTTACACATTGAGGTTAAACAAGCTTTTAGATGAGATAGAGCATGTTCATAAATGGATCAATAAAACTTTGGCATAAATACAACATCAGTGTATCAAAATTGTAACATATTGTATTAAGAGTTATCAGTAGTAAAAGTGTAGAGCAAATCACTAATGTAATACTGGTCACTGATTACTGATCACAGATCACTGATTACTGGTCACTTCCCAATCTCGGCACAGATATTGCTAATATTAAAATACGGAATAAAAAGGCTATCAACAGTAGAATAAAAAATTGAAAGGAGTGACAAGCAATGTTTAGAATTGCATGGATGTTATTTATCACAATGTTATTTGCTATGTTTATGGTATTTCAGGGATGCACTTTTCAAAGCACTGATGATGTTGTAGTTGTTGACGATTCTGCCCCAGCAGCACCAAGAGGCGTTCATAGTATCAGTGGAGATGGACAGGTAAAGATAGTATGGTATCCCAATCAGGAAAAAGACCTTAAAGGATATATAATATATAGAAGCACCAAAAAAAGCGGGGATTACAAAGAGATCGGAACTGTTAGCGCAAAGGTTTCTAGTTTTATAGATGACGATGTAAAAAATGGGACTACTTACTATTATGCGGTCTCTGCATTTGACTATGACGGAAACGAAAGCGATCTAAGCCCCGAAATAGTGGAAGATACACCAAGACCTGAGGGGAGAGGAGTTAAATTAAGGGACTATATAATAGAACCTAATCGCAGTGGTTTCAGCTTTGCTGATGCCGATCTTGGACCCATTCCTTTTGATAAAAGATATACGGATATATATTTTGGGGTTGACACAGAGGTAAGCGTGCCTTATATTTATTCAGATACAGATGTCCAAATACAAGACCTTGGTTATACTGATTCTATGGACGAAGTAGATGTTTCGCCAACAAAAGGATTTACAACGCTATTCGTTGAAGCAATTGTCGGTCACACTTACGCTTTCTTAACGCCTGACGGTCATTATGCAAAGATCAGGATTACTGATATGAAAATTGATTGGGTCGGTAATAAAGTAAAAGATGCTTGGATGGTTTTTGATTGGGCTTATCAGCTACAAGTAGGAAACCCAGACCTCGCACCGAAGAAAAATTGATCTGTGATGAGCGAAAATGATTTTTGGTCATCTTAAAAGATCATCAAATAGAAATTTGAATTTTATGTATAAAACTTTAATCTTAAAACTTTCTCTGGTATTCATTTTATTAGTCTTTGTAACGCTTGTTTCAGGGGCTCAACCGCTTCTTAATCAGCCTATTAATAACGTTAATTTACGAACTGGCGAAACCCTTGAATATAGCGTTAAAGTAAAGGGTATACCTGCTGGAAGCCAAATTATGCAAATAAAAGGTCAAAAAACGATAGGTGGAAGGACGGTATACCATTTTCAATCCTATTCATTCGCTAACTCATTTTTCTACCTATTTTACCCATTTAGCGATCAAGTTGATAGTTATGTATTAAAAGATAATTTCTACCCCTTAAAATTTCAAAGACATCTAATTGATGGAAAATACAACGGTAGCACTACTATCAATATTGACGATAGCAAATTAGTCGCTGAGATAATAAAAGACAAAAAACGTTATGAGGTTAAAGTTCCAAGCGGTGTGCAAGATGAGCTTTCCATGCTCTATTTGATACGTTTGAGAAAAGTAGAGGTCGGCAACGAGTATGAATTCTCCGCAATAGTAGGCAGTAAGGTCTATAATATCGTCGTTCAGGTCCTCAGGACAGAGGAAATTAAAACAATCTTTGGCAGAACTAAGACTATAGTTCTCAGATCAATGCCGAGGGATGCTCTGTTGTGGATCACTAACGATGAAAATCAAATACCCGTAAGATTGGAGATAAATACAAAAATAGGCAAGTTAATAGCTGACCTTAAAGCGATGAGTTGAAATTATACCATTCAATATACCCTCCTGAAAAATTTACAGAAATTTCAATTCATCAAATTATCAAATTTTTTTCGCTTGACTTTGATATGATCAATATGGTATTCTGTTAAAAGTTTGGTGTATCTATTCTTTTTCTATTTTTCGGTAGGTTTAGAATATATGAAAGCCATTAAATTAGTATTGATCATTGTTGTTATTACTTGTCAAATTCTGCTTATAAAATATGCCTTCTCCCAAGAAATATCTTCAGAAACATCTTCCGTTGAAGAAACGGTTGATGAGCCTTTGATGCCTGTCCGTAATGTTATCGCCAATGACACGCCTAACGACGATGGTAAAAGTATAACAATCAAATGGAACGTATCCATGACAGATAGCAAGGTCAAGCAATACTCTGTTATCAGAAGCACGTCTCCAACAGGCGGATTTTATGAGGTTGGACAAGTCCCTAAGAGCGTAAATAGATATGTTGATGAAGATAATATTGTCCGAGGAGTAGAGTATTATTATATTATCAGAGCAATTGATGAAAAAGGAAATAGAGTTGATTCTGATGTTTCTGCACCAGTGAAAGCTACCGCTCAGTGGTTTAATAGAGATTATAAATTTATCGCAATAGCTGTTGTAGTTTTCGGCGGGATAATAGTCTATTGCATATATAGTGCAAGGCGTGGGAAGGAATTTTTCATCAGGCGAATTTCAGGCATAGAAGCTGTTGATGAAGCTATCGGTAGGGCAACAGAGATGGGCAGACCAATATTATATCTGACAGGTCTTAGCGGGCTTGGCGATATATCAACTCTGGCAAGCTTAAATATATTAAGTAGAGTAGCGAGAAAAGCTGCCGAGTATGATACCCCATTGATCTTGCCCGGCTATGATTCTTTTGTCACAGTAGTAGAACGTGAAATCGTCAAATCAGCTCATATTGACGCAGGGAAGCCTGACACCTATAAAGAGGATAATATATACTTTGTTAGCGATGACCAATTTGCTTATGTCGGCGCTGTCAATGGAATAATGATGAGAGAAAAGCCAGCGGCGATATTTTATATGGGATTCTTTTATGCAGAATCACTCTTGTTAGCGGAAACTGGTAACGCAACAGGGGCAATTCAGATAGCAGGCACTGACTCAGATGCACAACTGCCATTCTTCATTGCCGCTTGTGATTATACGCTTATCGGCGAAGAGTTATATGCTGCAAGTGCATATCTGGCGAGGGAACCGCTTTTGCTTGGTAGCTTAAAAGGGCAAGATTGGAGCAAATTACTTCTCATGGTAGCGATCTTTCTTGGTGTGTTGATGGAATCCTTCGGGACCCGCTTTGGTTCAGATTTTTTCCATTGGATCGCAAAATTTTTCAGTGGTCAATAAATGGCTAATAAAGAGAGGATCAAAAATGAAAGTTTACTTTTTTTTCATATCACTAATTTTAAGTCTTTTTTTGGTCAATATAGTATCAGCTGGACTCGTTTTCCACGAAACTTTTGAAGCGGATAAGTTAGATGAGACAAAATGGGGAACTGTTGGTGCTGGTGTAGGTGGTCCAAATGGAGGGACAATATCAGATAAACAAGCACATACTGGAAAAAAATCATGGTGGATAGGTAGCACTAACGGCATTTTTTATATACTCAACCCTGTTTTACAAACTGCGACGGTATATTGTTATTTATATGACAATGATAAAGAAGCAAGCGTCAATGCACAAGTTATAGGTTGCACTACTGAAACAACAAAAGTAACTGGTTGGCCAATCGGATCGGGTAGTTGGATGTATATGGGGTTATGCACAACAGGTCCGAACTGTGCAGGATATTATTTTAGGTCAGCAGATAAGGGCGAAATTTGCGTTGGCGATAAACGATCAACAGGTTGGCATCTTTTTGCCTATGTCATAGATCAAGGAACGCTAACTGCCTATGTTGATGGGAAAAAGATGGAAAGCTGTAAAATGCCACAAATCGGCACATTTGTTATCTTTCATGCTTGGTCTGCTGAACAATTTCTCAAAGAAGGCGGATTTGTAGATGATATATACATCTTCTCCGATAAAAGAGAACCCGGAAAAGACCCAACCCTTTCTGTCCAGTCCAATGACAAACTTGCTGTAACATGGGGAGAGATAAAAAGATCATAGTATATATATAATTACTGACTTTTACTTAACTTAAAAATAGTGTCAAAATCAAGTTGACATAATTTCAGCGAATGGATATTCGGAGGACACATGAAATTACGATTGCCATTAGCATTATGCTTTATATTTGGAATTGTTATGATAGTGCAGTTTTTTATCCCTCATCCTCCATTTACAGATATGTATGACAAACTGATTAATTGGACGATGATTATCAGTATTCCTGCACTCATCATCGGACTAAGTTCGTTAATACAACTGCATTATACACGCATAGTCCGCAAAACTCCAAATATGCCATATAGCATTATAACTTTCATCAGTATGGCATTTATGGCGATAGTAGGTCTGATCTTTGGCGTTGGTGAAGGGACGATCTTTGAATGGATTTTTAAGAATATCCAAATACCTATGCAAGCAACGATGTTTTCTTTATTGGCGTTCTTCATCGCATCTGCTGCTTATAGGGCATTCAGAGCAAGGACGCTTGAAGCAACGCTTATGCTTGTTACTGCTGTTGTTGTCATGCTTGCAAGAGTGCCTATCGGTAGCTTCTTATGGCAGACGATAATGCCCGATGCAGTTTTACAATGGAAGGAAAATCTACCAGAAGACGTCGCCAGTTGGATACTCAATGTCCCAAGCATGGCAGCCAGAAGGGGCATTATATTAGGGATCAGTCTTGGTGCGATAGCAACATCAATTAAGATAATACTCGGCATTGAAAGATCATATATGGGTGTTGGAGAATAAAAAATGGGCTTTTGGGAAAAAATAGGCAGTTTTGACAGACGATACATCTTTATCTTGATCGCATTAACGGTAATAGTGCCTTTGCTTATCCCTATTGGTATGCCCATAACGATAACAAAAGAGGTCAAGAGCGTCTATGACTATATAGATGAACTTCCGCCCGGATCGGCTATATTGGTCTCTATGGATTTTGATCCCGCTGCATTAGCTGAACTCTATCCTATGAGTATCGCCGTCTTAAAACATGCTTATACAAAGAAAGTTAGAGTTATCGGCATGACTTTATGGATAACAGGCACTTCTTTGGGCGATATAATTATGCGAGAAGCAGCTGAAGGGATTGCTGAACAGGATAAAGATTATACATATCTTGGTTTTGTCCCAAGCGGTGCTATGGCAATTATGCGTATGGGGGAGGATATTACAGCAGTATTTAAGACCGATTATAACCAAAAACCTATATCCCAGATACCAGCTATGAAGGGAATTAAAAACTATAAAGATATATCGCTTATTATTGATCTCGCTGCGGGATCAACACCAGAGGCATGGATCGCTTATGCAGGCTCTCCACATAAAGTCCCAATAGCAGCAGGTGTTACAGCAGTTAGTGCGGTTGGATATTATCCATATCTTAACGCAGGACAGATAGTAGGGCTAATTGGGGGAATGAAGGGTGCAGCAGAATACGAAAAACTTGTGCAGGCAAGGGGAAGGGCAAGCATCGGTATGGATTCTCAATCTATGGCTCATTTAGCGATCATATTGCTTATAATAATAGCTAATATCTCCTACTTTGTAGTTAGAAGGAAAAGCAGAAGGGTAGAAGAAACATAATTATTTATTATAGAAAGTAAGAAAGATTAAACATATTTCTTGATCTATTGCCATTCTTGCTTTTTGAAAGATGAATAATGTTCAAATGTTAATAGCTGTCATATAAGCAAATGAAGGGATTTGAAATTATGTCTGAAACACTCGGCATTTGGATAGCAGCGGGATTGACGCTTTGCGTGTTCAGTTTCCTTTATAAAGATAATCCATTTTATAGATTTGCAGAGCATTTATACGTCGGCGTATCTGTCGGATATACGATAGCTCAAGCATGGCATCAGACCGTCATCAGGCTAATATGGAATCCTATAAGTCAGCAAGGCGATTATACAGTTATTATCCCCGCATGTATAGGTTTATTGATATTCAGTAGGTTTATCCCTAAATATAGATGGCTGATCCGATGGCCTCTCGCTTTTATGATAGGTGTCAGTGCTGGTGCGTCAATCCCAAGAACAATGCAATCATTCATCTTTAAACAAATGGAAGCCACTATCCAACCGCTTAGTAGCATTAACGCCATAGTAATTGCACTCGGTCTATTGTTTACTTTATTCTACTTTTTCTTTTCCATAGAACATAAAGGACCTGCGAAAGTGGCATCAAAGATCGGCATAATCTTCCTTATGGTATCTTTTGGCGCCGCTTTTGGATATACTGTTATGGCGAGAATTTCCCTTCTTATCGGCAGAACTTACTTCCTTTTCCATGATTGGCTTCATATCGTAAAGTAGTTTTTAGCTTAAATGATAAGTGAATGTGAAGAAGGCATCATAATAAAAATTCATGGCGATATTGCAACTGTGAGGGTCAAAAGTTCATCTTTATGCTCCCATTGCAAAGCCTGTATAATGGGAGATGACGGCTATATGACCGCAGAAGCAGAGAATACTATCGGTGCAAAAATAGGTGATAAAGTAGGGTTAAGTGTAAATTCTAAGATGCTTTTAGGCTCATCTCTATTAGTTTTCGGCTTACCTTTGTTAGTTTTGCTTATAAGTGTTATCTTGGCTGATCTCGTATTTGATAACCAAATGTTTAGTTTATCTATCGGTTTAGCTTTATTTTTTCTCTCGTTTATACCTATAAAAATTTATGATAAACATCTGAAAAAAGCAAACGCTTGTGGTATTAAAATAGTTGAGATTATTGAGGATAAAACTTAATTTTTTGCATAGACCTGAATTTCGTTTAGCCCTCCCCCAAGCGCCCAATAATTCAAAATTACGACCCTGACATAATGGACGATGCCTGAGTATTCAATGTTAATATCCTGCCAGCCACTTCCAAAAGGCAACTTTGACCCAGGAGTAAGCAACCCTTCAAACGTAGGACCATAGGAATTGAAAAATTCAGGCATAGCAAATGCAGATTTAAATGCACGATCCCAAACTTTGCCAAAACTTCCAGATTTCGTATATACAACCTTTTGATTTTTATCTAATAATTCTAAGCGGAAGTCAATTGTCCCATAATCATAAAGCCCTGCGTTTGATGTGTTCAATATGCGGACTAATTTTAATTTGCTTGGAAATTTGAGTTTTAATGTAATATCACCTGTCTGACGATAAGGAAGTAACCAGTAGGTCGGCGGAATATGAAAAGGCAATTCACTCATATTTTCTGTATAAGACACACGTTCATTTCTTCCATAGCCGAAGCCTTGTGTTGTCTGGATTTCTCCAAGCGAATAATCTAATACCCCATCTGCAGGAAATTCCCATGTTTTATTGTCAATTACATGTCTTGGAGAAAATCTTTGATCGCGAGTGCCTGACGCAGTAACTTCTGCATATAAAGCGATGTTGTCCCAACCTTTTGATGTGTATTTATCACGCTCTTTTATGACTTCCTGAGTTAATTTTGACAAGCCCTTTTTAAGCTGATCTTGGTTCTCTAATGAATTAGTGCAAAACTGCACTGGCATTGTGACACCTGAAAACCTCTTGATCCCGATTTGATCTCTTCTCATTATCCGTGTAACATAGTTATTATCAATTGATATAACATCATTTGTCCCGTCTGGATGTTGGATGACCGCCTGTAAGCTTTGAGATGTATCTCTAATGATTATTCTTGGAATTTTGGCGTTCTTTTCCATCGGCATTACCAATGTAACGATCCTCTCTTTTTCTGTTCTCTTAGGGATACCAAGTGGAGTAATTACCATATCAGAAAGCCATAATTCAGAGTCAGGTTTTAGCTCATACGGGGCATGACCCCATGTTGCAGGAAGCAATTCTGCCCTGATTTTGGCGATGTTTTTTGGTGCGTCTAAATATGTCACAGATTCAAGCCAATCATAGTCCGATCTAAACGATGCAGGATCGGTGATCCTAAGCGGATCAGGCTCACGTTCGCCAGTTTCTACCATTTGGACTACGTTTTCGTCATCATCTAACAAAATCAAATTGATCGTCCATGCGAAATTCTCATAAACCCTTGCGTTACGCTTTTTAGCATAAATACTTACTTTATATCGGACGCCTTGTGTGAGTTTAATTGGAGATTCAAGAGATGGTCTAAGGTCTTTAAAGCCAGAAAAGTGCTTAGCTGTCCGTCCATCTATTTCGCTTGTCTCTCCTTCTGTCCATAGATCGGCAGGTATAGTCTGTTGTGTCTCAGGAACTTCTGTCATACCGCCAGCGATGGCACGAAGCAAAAGTGAGTTATGATCCATCTGATAGCTTACAATAGGTTGAGATGGTATGCCCTGAGTTTCATAGCCCATCTTATTATGTGATAGAGTAACAAGCAGGACATCTGCATTTGGACGATGACCTATAACAGTATTCGGAGAGATTATCTCATAACTTCCTTCATTGCCCGGACTATTCCAAAGATGCCAATTGAAGCTATGCCAAGCAGGTTTATCATGCTCAACACGGTCAATAAAAATAAAATAATCCGAAATCCTATCCCAATTATCTGATCGGACATAGATTATATCCCTATTACGAACTTTATATTGTTTATAAGACTCTTCTTGCTCCTTCTTTTTATAGTATGTGACATTACTTGTCCAGCTTTTTGATTGAATCATACTGACAAAATCCCGATCATAATATCCATATATTAGCATGCTAGGGGAGAACCTCTTCCCTTCTGTTTCTATGACTGATTCAGCGATTGCGTATTGATGCCATGGAAAATGCCATGAGAGACCCGAAGTAGCACATAAGATTTCGTTTCGTGATGAAAGGAATATATCGCCGTTGAAGTAAAGGTAAGTATGCGGAGAGCCATATCCAGAACGGAACATCGCCATTCTGTCAGTTGTCCCAAAAAGTGCTTTTGGATAGTTAATTTTGTCAGGTTTTTCTGCAAGAGCTACCCATAACACCATCAATGGATCTGACAATCCTGCTTGATGTGCTTCCTCAATATTCGTGTCCCATATCTTTGAGACAAAATAGCCAGCTAATGAATCGGGAAAATTCTTTGCATAGTCAAACCACCACGAGCTACCTCCATATTTATGCGGTAATTCAATAGGTTTGCCTCCTATAAGCGATGAACCGCCTTCCATTTTTTCAATAGGTTTGCCTTCCTCAGTTGGAGGAACAGTCGCTTCATGATATAATGGATAGTATGTCGCTTCCGTAAAACCGATATGAGTGCGAAAGTCTATCCTTTTGGCATTATATAATGCGGAAGCAGTAGTATATAAATTCTGCATAGATACAGACCAATATCCGGGCAACCCTGACTCCAAATTCTGTCCCGCATATCCGATGTCACATGTTAAAATCCACGAAAAAGAGCCAATAAGCGTCTCTAACCATATTTTATTTTCTGGAATATCTTCTCCGACAACAAGAGATGCCATAATCGCAGCAGAAAGAGCGTTATTGCCTTGATTTTTTGACCGTAGATGATGATAACCCATAAATGGCGTATGATTTACAAGTCTCCAATAGCTTTCAACGCCTTTTTCTGCAATAATTTCAATTGACTTTTTTCGTTGTTGCCCGTTCCAGCCGTCCCAACACCAATCAATTGTCACAGCGATATTGCGAGTAAGCATGCCATAGTGTATCTGAGGCATATTTGCACCGTCCCAGTTGAACCAGCCCCAACGAGGAACGCGACCAGCCATCTCTATAATTTCATAACAGGCATCTGCATATTTGCTGTCTCCTGTGAGGAAATATATAAACGCCATGCTTGGTGTATTGTCCATCGCCTCGCCTAACAATTTAGCTACGGATATGGCATCTTCAGGCACATATTCCTTTGGATTGCTTTCCCACCATACGTCCAATAGTTTATCAACGTGTTTTTCAATTTCGGGCTTATCTTTTGTCCATTGCAATATCGCTTTTTCTGCCCTATCCTTGACCTTTTTCATCATCGGATGATCGCCAAGTCCTATTACTTTCGCTCGGATTTCATCAGCTTGATATTTCGGGATCAATAGCCCTTCTTTTGGAACAGGGAGAGCATACACCATTATAGAAATTAACGAAAAGATGCAGAAAAAAGCGATTATTTTCATCTCCATAATATTCCTGATACTTGATCATTATATCTCAATAGTGTCCCCTGGGCTTGGGACTATCGTTGAGCAATTGTATCTTGATTCCATAGTCTTTGCAAGTGCTTCTGATTGACTTACCTCTCCATGGACGACAAACACACCTTCCAATTTCGTCTCAATATTGTCAAAATATTCAATAAACTCATTTTTATCTGGATGCGAGCTTAATGCGTCTATTACTTCAACGGTTGCCATCACTCTATATTCATCGCCGAAAATTCTGACGTTTTTCTCTCCATCTACAAGTTTTCTTCCGAGAGTGTTTTCCGCCTGAAAGCCTATGATAAGAATAATATTATGCCTATTTTCAACGTTATTTGCGAGATGATGGAGTATCCGTCCCGACTCACACATTCCCGATGCAGTAATTATAACCATAGGACCGTCCATTCTATTCAATTTCTTTGATTCCTCAACATCTTCTATATATTCTAACGTCTTGAAAGTGAATGGGCTTACTCCGTTCATCATCATTTCCAATGCTTCTGTATCAAAGCAATCTTCATGCCTGCTATATATTTCAGTCGCCTTAGTTGAAAGCGGACTATCAACGAAAACAGGGACTTGTGGAATCCTGCCCTCGTTATATAACTGATTCAAAAAATAAACAATGGTTTGTGTCCTGCCAACGCTGAATGCTGGTATAATCAGTTTGGCTCTGTTTAAAGCGATCTTCATAATCAGGTCTGCAAGATGGGCTTTTACGTCTTTCTCTGGAGAATGGATGCGATCTCCATAAGTGCTTTCTGTTATAAGATAATCAACATTATGAATTGGAGTTGGGTCTTTTAATATTGGCATACCTTTTCGCCCAAGATCGCCAGTAAATACAAGCCTTTTCTTACTTCCATTTTCGGTTATATTTATCGTTGTGACAGCAGACCCAAGAAGATGCCCCGCGTCGTGATATGTTATCTCAACGCCTGAACATAGTTCAATCTTTTTCTCATAAGGCACAGGGACGAAATGCTCCAATGCACGCATAGCATCGTCTTGAGTGTAAAGCGGTTCAAATAGGTTTTTCCCCTGTTTCTCACGCTTTATATTTACAAACTCAACGTCTTTCTCCTGAATATGTGCAGAGTCTAATAACATTATCTCACATAGATCAACGGTAGCAGATGTAGCGAATATTTTTCCCTTAAACCCCATCTTGACAAGCGTTGGTATGTTTCCGCTATGGTCTATATGTGCATGAGATAACGAAAGTATGTCTATTTCCGCAGGATCAAAAGGAAAGTTTTTATTTAATTCATAAGCGATCTTACGTTTACCTTGATATAACCCACAATCCAAGAGGATTCTTTTATCATTCACTTCTAACAGGTGCATTGAACCTGTAACGGTCTGGACAGCACCAATAAAGGTGATTTTCATATTTTACTTCCCCGCAATATCTGTCTATCTTACATCCCAAGCAAAGAGATGCACATTATCACTTCCCCATGTCGCCAATGGGATAAACCTAACAGCCTTCGTTTTAACGCTTTTCTTTATACGGACTAATCTTTGATAATTGTTGTTTTCTTGATATAAAGTCTGCCACATGCCATTATCATCTAAGAAGTCTATACGGAAAGATTTTGTCATTGTCTCTGGAACGCTTGCAAATTGTGGTTTTAATGGATAATTGCATGGCATGTTAAGCGGTTTTCTGTTCAGATCGCTATCAAAGATAAACCGAAATTCGTTCACCTCTTGCGGAGACATAAAAGAATATTCTATCCATGAACCGATCTTTCCTGTCCAGCTATTATCCGCGTCGCCGATAGGTCTATCAATACCATTGCGTAAGAACTCAGGATCACCTTCAGAAGCGGATAATTTAGCAAATTTTGACAGATCAGGTATTTCTCTAACTTTCCAAGGCAGATAGCAATCGTCGTCCATTAATGTTTGCTGTAATTCTTTGAGTTTTTCTTGATATACACCTCTTGGAGAAAGCCCATATTTTATAGCAATTGCAGATGCAGTGCCGACAGCTTGACCGATCACTGCACATGTAGCCATAACCCTTGTGGAACTCATAGACGCATGGGTAGCACTTATATTTCTGCCTGCAAAAAGAAGATTGTCTATATTTTTTGAGTAAAGACAGCGATATGGAATTCCATAAGGAGAAGGTGCAGGATGAAAGATCGTAGGTTGCCCTTTCCAATTCATACCGCCGGGATGATGATCATCCATAGACCATCCTCCATAGGCAACGATGTCATCAAAGCGTCCTTCCGCGCGAACATCGTTTTGTGTCAATATGTAATCCCCGACGTATCGCCTGCTTTCTCGTTTTCCGGGAAGAAATCCTACCCAGTCAAGCACCCAGTTATCAGCACCATGATCGCCGTAATTTTTTATGTGATCCCAGATACCAAAGGCAACTTTTAATAACTCATCTCTTATCTCTTCGGTATCGTGGATAGTATCCTGTTCTCCGCCAAGTTCAATCCACCAAAAATTTGAGTTTCTGACGTCGTGACCTCTATATGGCAGATCGTCGTCAGATTTATATTTATAAGCCCATGATGGCGGTATAAACTTTTTTGGACTATCCGTTTCGCGAGCTTGAATAAGACAACTCATGCCCATTGTCTTTTTATCTGCGATCTCTGGCTCTATATCTTCGTTGAATTCATGAGAAGATTCCCGTCCCATTCGGAATTCCGCACCTGATAATGGGGCAAGGATGCTATCACCAGAGCAATCGGCAAACAATGATGCCTCTACTGTATGCCATGTTTCAGTCGTAAGTTGCCAGCCTTTTATTTTTCTGATGATATTTCCGTCCATCAGTGCGTCATTACACGAGCAATTTAATAATAATGTTATATTGTCTTCAAATTTTGCCTTCTCATATAAGATGCTATCCCATATTGAATAGATGCGATATGGATTGCGGTAGAGATTTTCCAACATTATCTCTTCAAGGATGCCTGTTTCTCGGTTATTTTTTCCATGCGCCCCACCGACCCACATACGAATTTCTGATGAAGCGTTACCACCAAGCACAGGTCTATCCTGCATTAGTAAAACCTTCGCGCCATGCCTAGCAGAAGCGATAGCAGTAAGCGTCCCCGCTAATCCGCCACCTACAACACAGAGATCAACTTTATGATTTTTGTATTTCATTTTCAAAATCCTTTTACTATCATTTCTATCTGGTAATTCTGAGATGCTATCCGAAACCAGTATTTATCAAGGTTTGAATTAAGTGTTTATATGAAAATGCTCATTAGATAAAGCAAAATGCCATCTATGAAAAAGTTTGTCACCTATGAAAATCTTGTCATTCCTGCGGAAGCAGGAATCCATTCCTTTATCATAATTTTTCTGGACTCCCGCTTGCGCGGGAATGACAAATATGGAGCATTTTCATTTTTATATGGCTTTCTAATCCTTATGATAATTGGATTTAACTGGTTTTCAGAATTCTCAGTTCTATATTAATTGAGACTGGAGAGTTAATCAATGATCACTGATTTTGCTTGATTGATGACCTTTTTTTCTTCATTATCAAGCTGATCAAAAAGCCTTCCTTCCTCTTTCCTCATATCAAATGACCTTCTTGGTCGTCCATCTTCTTTGCCTCGTGTATCGCCGTTATGGAAACACCATCCAGAAGCGCCGTTTTCTTTAGCATTTTTAAGATCAATTAGGAAATCATCAGCGGTAGGCTCCCATGAACCATATCCTCTTCTAAATGGCTCTTGATAATGCAAAGGCACGATCCTGCCGATCTTTTGCATCATAGAAAAATATTCTTTTGTTTTATCTATTGTCTGTTGCGGAGAACCTTCATGGCGGGGTCTATGAGGAGTTATAAAATCAACCTTAACAACTTCAAGATATTTTTTCAGTTCCTCTTCTGATATGTCACCGCCTTGTGATGCGGTCACCAAACGTTGGGGGTCAATTGATTTGATACGGTCTCGCAAGATAGCTAATTCATCAAATCCGACATGTCTGCGGTCTTGGATATTGCGTTCATTTGCAAGGTCAATATAAACATTACGATATGGCTTTAATTCCGTTGCAAGGACTGTCACTGCGTTAATATGAGACTCTGCTGAGGGAAGCGACCCTGATCCGACGACACCATTGCCTCTTGACAGCGTAACATCAACGATCATGCCTAATTCGTTTGCTTTCTCACACAGTTTTTTTAGCTTTGTCAGATAAGGCTCTCTCGCTTTGCCTTCATCATCAAAAGCAGATACGTTATTATTAAATGCACCCCAAGTTGCCCAGACCCTTATCCAATTGAAGCCTTTTTCTTTAAGTTCCTTTAAATCCTTATCAATAAATTCATCGGAAGCACCAAGTCCCGCATAATAACTTGCACCCAATAGGAAGGTAGGTTTCTTATCTATGAGGAATTCTGTCCCTTGCGTTTCAAGAACAACCACAGGCAATATTATTCCCAACAAATTAACCAAAGCTATTGACATAACTTCCCCCTATCAGCAAAAAAGCACCTTAACTGATCTTTCCTTTATTAAACATTACTCAACTAATCTTGTTAATCGCTATTTAATATCTGATCTTTATATTGATGGAATTTTGCAAGACCATCATTAACCGCTTGTGTAACACCAGAAGACGAGATAGTCGCACCTGTCAAAGCCTCTATTTCCCAGTTTTTGTCCGCTTTTCTACCTTTAACGACGACCAATTCCCCATTATCCGATCCTTCAATGCTTTTTCTGTAAAATTGATTTTTAAATAATTCAGGGCTTTCTATCCTAGAACCTAATCCCGGAGTTTCAAGATGATCTATTATCTCTATACCGACAAGTTTTCCATTTGGATCAATTCCCATCATTATAGTTATAAGCCCATTATAACCTTGTGAATATGAAGTAAAAGCTAATCCTACGATTTTTCCTTTTTCCTTGCCGAGATATATTTCTTTTGTTGTGCCGTCTCTTTCTTTCCATTCTGGAATTTTGACAATATCTACACTTGGATCGTTGTCATATCTAACTCTATCTCTTGGCAAGGCGGAAATTATGGCTTTAAGTTTGGCTTTTTGTCGCTGTTCAGCGATCCTATCCGCAGTGATATTATTAACAACTCCAAGAGAAAGCGCAGATATGACACATACCACAGTTAAGACTATAACGATCATAATTGTATCGCGCATTTTCGTTATGAGTATATTATCTGTTTTCTGACTTTATATGTCCCCACATCATAGCCAGCTTATTCTTCGGATCAACAGGTGCAGATGCTCCGCCTAATGTAATAGCAAAGATGCCCGGGACAGCAGCAGTCTCTAATGAGATAGCGTCAATAGTTTTGATTGCCCTATTAGGTTGGGGATTGTCCCATTTAGTTGCAAGGACACTGACCGTTCCGCAAGTTACGCCTGATTCTTTCCAAAATTGGCACGTGTTTTTATCTTGGAGTTGTGCAGGAATATGACACCAGTCGTCTGAATTTTTATGAGTTTCCATTAGAAGTTCCTGTTTGCTTCCGTCATCATAATTCATAACGAATTTATAACTTGGGGCGCCTGCATTCTCCCAACCAGTCATGTGGACAAAATAGACAGATTTCGCTTTAAGATTTACCTTTATGCCTTCCACACTCTTTGGATTTCCTGCGGAGTTAGTTCCATACAATCTTATATTGCCATCTATAATCTTAAATGGCACTTTTTCTCCCCAAGTCATCTCAAATTCAGCACCGTTCTTTGCCTTATCCAGAAGCTCTTCAAGATCAGATGATCCAGCGTTTCCAGTCCACCATTGAGTATTCACTATCTTTGAGTTGACATAGGGTTTCAGATCGACGAAGACATAACCCTGAGAAAAAACAGAAGTTGTGAAATAAGCGGTTGAAATAATTAGAGAAGCAATTAAAACTAACAATTTTATTTTCACTATTTCCACCTCCAATTACACTTGTAACCAAACACATAGCCTGATATTTAGATGTAAGCGCCGTCATTTCTGCCCCAACTTTTGTTTGGGGTAAACTGCATCAGGAATCCATTATTTGTGTCATTATTATCTCATTTATTTTAGGAAATTTCCGAACTGATGTCCGATCATAAGATAATTAAAACTTTACATTTATCTCGCCGACAATTATACTGGCTGAATTGTAACTTCTGGATATTTGGTATAGATCGCCTGACACGTCATAAATATGTGTGGTAATATTTCTGCTTGTCAGGTCGGGTCGGAGTCTGAGATATTCAACGATCACATTAGCTTTTGGATGGATGTCCATATCAGCACCAACTATAATTCCTCTTGATGTCCCTTCACGTCTGGTTTTTTGCTGATTAACATTGGTAAAGATAGCGTCACTTCTATATTTGCTTGCACCTGCTAAAAATTGTGAATAAAAATTCATCTCTCTATATCTATATGGATCAGGGTTCGCAATATATTTTAGCTTCATACCGACGTTGTTATCCCAACCGTTGTTAGTATAATCATAGTTATCCTCTGGTTTTGGCGGAGTGTTAAGTGTGCTATCTTGTTTAGCTATGGAATGCTTATTGTGCATAGACAAATTCCATTTTTCGCTTAGATCATAATTGACGAGTAATGTCTGCTTGAGTGCCCTATCTAATCTCAAGTCCTCTAAGTCAGCCTTTTTATCTATATCTCCGTAGTCTTCTAAAAAATCCTCATCCCTATTTTCAGTTCTGGCAGTATAAGTTGCTTCCATCTCAGAAAGTTTGGGAAATAGTCCACTGATACGGTATCTCCTTATGACCATTCTATCCTGATCCCTTAAATAAAGCCTTCCCAAAGGATCTATCGCTAAAAACACAAGGTCATGCAATTCTTTGTTGTTTTTATCTATCTTATATATAATTTTGTTTTTATACTCGCCTCTGCTGTTAAATACCTGAATTCTCTCAATAACGGTATAATATCTTGAATGCTTGGCAAGCAACTTCTCTTTGGCTGATTCGTCTTTGTTTTCGCTTTCTTTTATAGCATCTTCTATCCTCTGTATTCTGGCTTCTAATAATTGTAAATTCCTATCACTTATCGGTTCAATGCTATATTCATCTGTTGTTTCTTCTGTATTGAATGGATACTTTAGACCGATCCTTTCAAATTTTGAGAAGTCTTTTACGATTATATCATTATTACGATTAGTGATAACGAATATAGGTTCTATAAATTGCCCTTCGGACTGCCCCTTGACGCCGAAAGTGAGAATTTCCGTCCCAGAAGCATTGAATTTAACAATACGGTTATTTCCTTTATCTGCGACTATTATGTTATCTTCTCGGTCAACGATCATATCACTTGCATTATCAAATTCACCTTTGCCTGACCCGTATCTGCCGAAAGTGATAATTGAATTTCCTGATTGATCAAACTTATGTATGACATTATTTTTAATATCAAGGACGTAGAGGTATCCTTTGGAATCAACAGCGATCAGCAGTTCCCTATTATATTCTTTTGGCTGAATTGCCCATCCATATTTGCCATTTTCGTCAACAATAAATGTCCCAGGTGTGACGACTTTTGGTTTAGGTATGAATTCGTCAATGAAGTAGGTCTGTGTAATTTTTCCTGCGGTGATTTTATGCACACAGGGGCTGAAGAAATATAATCTTGGATTATCCGTTCCATCAATATATTTGCTTCCCCAATCGGAGACATATATATTATTTTGATTATCAACTGCTATGTCATTTGGAGAATTGAATGGTGAACCTTCTGTTAAAAACTCAGGAAATTGCATAATAAAATTGCCTTCGGGATCAAGTTTTTGGATCATCTTATTTTCTTTATCGCTGACATAGATATTGTTATTTTCATCAAAGGCAAAACTCAGAGTTTTTCCAAATTTGCCTAATCCTGAGCCTTTTCCGCTGAATTCTTTATCAAATTTGATCTGGCTTAATGCAAAAACTTGTGACAGATCGCAAATCGCAAATATAAATAAAATAAGAAATAGAAATAATATCCATCTTTCCATAATTAACCTCTTCATAATTAAGTGATCGGCATTACATTTGAGTCTGAAAAAGCTTGATCACTATTCTACCATAATTGATCTTCATTTGCAAGTTTCATTTTACTTATGGGGGAATTTCTAAGTTTTGCAAGTGGTTTTGAATGTCTTCAGAAATAGTATATTGCTTAAACCGAACTTCCTATGATATTATATAATGTATCTGTTTCAAAAAGTAAAACGCGTTGTTAGATTGCTTTGTTAGATTTTATATTTTTAGGAGATGATTATGACAGATTATAGACGTATAATACCATGTTTAGATGTAAAAGATGGGAGATTAGTAAAAGGCGTCCATTTTGTAGATTTAAAAGACGTCGGTGACCCCGCGGAGATTGGCGCAAAATATGCTTCTGAAGGTGCAGATGAGATAGTTTTTCTTGATATAACCGCTACTATTGAAAAACGCAAGACTATGGTAGAAGTTGTCAGAAGAACGGCTAAAGGTATAACAGTTCCATTAGCTGTTGGCGGTGGGATAAGGTCGGTTAGGGATATTGAGGACCTATTAGATGCAGGAGCGGAAAAGGTTTCTATAAATACCGCTGCTGTTAGAAATCCCAATCTCATAAAGGAAGCTTCACAGAAGTTTGGTAGCAAGAGTATCGTTGTCGCCATAGACACAAGAAGATCAGACTCAATGCCATCAGGTTTTGAAGTTATGGTGAGTGGGGGACGAGAAGGCACAGGCATTGACGCTGTTGAATGGGCAAAAAAAGTTGAAGGGCTTGGCGCTGGTGAAATATTGCCCACCAGTATGGATGCTGATGGAACACAAAATGGCTACGATATTCCTATGACAAGGGCAATAGCTTCCGCTGTAAGTATCCCAGTCATTGCATCAGGCGGAGCGGGCAATCTTGATCACCTTTACGAAGCCATAACAGAAGGAAAAGCAGATGCAGTTTTAGTCGCATCAGTTTTCCATTTCGGCAAACATACCATTGCGGAAGCCAAAGATTTTCTATCAAAGAAAGGTATTCCTGTTAGGATTTGAAAGCCGATCATTTTTGAAGTGATGGGATAACCCAATAAGATGGAGGGGCATCTTTCCATTCAGGCATACTTAGTCCAGTTGGATCAAAGACAATATCGCCAGCTCTTATGGTCATTATACATTCAAGTTTCTTTGTTCCAATCATCTTTGCCCTTCCACAATCAGTAAATCCAAATTTTCCTTCATGATATTTAAGCACCGCTATATCAGCAGAAGAGCCTATGCTTAACGTCCCTAATTCTTGATGACCTATCTCTTTCGCAGGTGTCACTGTTGAGCGATAGATAACCTCTTGAATTGGCATACCGATACTGAGCATTTTGGACATGGTATTTAGCATACTAACAACAGGACCGTTTATGTTTCCAGTATGTAAATCGGTGCTGATAGAATCAGGATAAAAGCCATCTTCATAAGCAGGAACGGCGTTTCTAAACCAAAAACTTCCAGCACCATGTCCCAGATCAAAGATCACTCCCCTATCACGAGCCTTAAACATATAATCATAGACTTTGCCTTTGTCGTCAACTATTGGGAATTGCTGAGCGAAAACGTGAGTGTGAATATCCCCGGGACGAAGTTTTTTTAATATCAGATCAGGATATGGTCTCTCTGGAGGACGAGGCCAAAAGTCAACCATGACAGGTTTTCCGCACAATTCGCCTGCATAGACAGCAGATTCAACAGAAGCCCATGGTGGATGTTCAGAGTCCCATGGTTTGCTTGTCCAATAATGCGCAGCTTTAATTCCAACTATAATATTTGGATATGTCTCTGCAATTCCTGCGGCGATCTTTGGCTGCATCTCCTTTGGGTCCTGCTCAGTATCCATTAAAACCATGCCACCACTTGCTATGTTCAAGAAAGCTAATATGCGCACTCTTGATCTATCTACACAAGTTTCTTTGAAATTTATAAAATTCTTCCAGCCAGCCGTTCCAGCATCAACAGTAGTTGTCACCCCTGATGAAAGTAGGTGCATATCCGCATTTATACTAGAACCCCATGCTGTATATACATGTGTATGTATATCAATAATGCCGGGAGTGACATAATGATCGGAAACATCAACGACTTTTACTGCGGTATCTGATGGTATATCGACCGAAACATTTTTTATCTTTCTATCCTTGATCCCGACATCCATCTTCCCATCTATTTTATTAAATGGATCAATGACGTGACCACCCTTTAACACCAGATCATAAATTTTTTCAACTGACATATTAGTGCCCTCTCTAAACATATGAATTTAACGGAAAAATCATATTCAAAATTTGCATCAAACCACAAAGCTAATATTATGACGATATTATACAATTGTATGTTATTTTTTTCCAATGTTTTTTAATACGAAACTATTATAGTAATTCTTCATCAAATCTGTTATAATAAAATTAAGATACAGATTGAGGAATTGATTATAAAAGATCCAACATCACATAATTTACATGAGATCAATCTTTTAAAGAGAGATTTAATTTATGTTCGCAAAGCCTTTTGGCCTTTAAGAGAAGCTATCAGTGTTTTAGAAAGAGGTGAGACAGAATTATTTTCTCCAAATACTTTATTACATCTAAGAGACGTCCATGACCATATAATTCAATTAATTGATACAATAGATAGCCTTCGCGATGTTATATCGGATACGATGAATATATATCTCTCAAGTATTAGCAATAAACTTAACGAAGTTATGAAAGTCTTGACTATAATATCTACAATATTTATCCCGCTTACTTTTATTGCAGGCATATATGGAATGAATTTTAAGTATATGCCAGAGTTAGAATGGCAATTAAGCTATCCTATTCTATGGTTAATAATGATTATTATAGGTGTTTCAATGGTTATCTATTTTAAGTCAAAAAAGTGGTTTTAGTTAGTTTCTAAATTTTATGTTAAAAAAAACTTGCAAGTTTAATTACAATTAGTTTATAATCATAATGACCTTAAAATTTGCTTTGAATTATGATGGAGGAAGTCCCGTTGTCAATCAAGAGAAAATCTAACGCAATAGAAATAAAAGGGTTTGGAGATGAGATCTTCATCATATTTAACCAAGAATCATCTTTCTCCGACATAGAATCAGAACTGATAGAGAAGTTGTATAAATCCAAAAATTTCTTTATAGGCAAGCCAATTGTCCTAGATATGAAAGATCATAGTTTTAGTTACGAGGAATGTTTAAGGTTAAAGGAAATTTTGGTTGACAAATTCAACTTAACTATTTCTCATGCAAGGACAAATTCAGCAGAGACGATAAGGAATATAGAGGAAATTGGTTGGTCTGTTGAAACGCTTATTCAAAAAGAAGATTACGATACTAGGACAATAATAATCAGGCGAACTATTAGAACAGGACAAAAATTAAAATATGAGGGCAATCTTGTTTTAATCGGTGATGTAAATCCCGGTGGGGAGATCATTGCTGATGGGGATATTGTAGTCTTTGGAAAGTTAAGGGGAATTGCACATGCTGGTGCGAATGGAAACACGTCAGCGACAATAACTGCCATTGAACTAAATCCTTTGCAATTAAGAATAGCGAACTTGATAAGATATGCCCCAAACTCTGGTTTTGAGCCTGCTGGTGCTCCAGAATTCGCAATGATAAAAGAAGGAAATATAGCCATTGATTTTGTTGATAAATTAAAGAGGGGGGATTTATGATATGCCCGGTAAATCTTTTGTTGTTACTTCTGGCAAGGGTGGAGTCGGAAAGACGACGGTCACATCAAATTTAGGAGGGGCTTTGGCTCTTCGTGGAAGAAAAGTCTGTGTCGTTGATGCTGACATCGGACTGAGAAATCTTGATGTCGTTATGGGGTTAGAAAATCGCATTGTCTATGATCTTGTGCAGGTTATAGAAGGAGAATGTAAGCTTAAAAAAGCACTCATAAAACACAGAAAAACTGATGGATTATTTCTTCTTCCAGCTTCTCAAACGCGAAGCAAAGAGGATATAACTCCAGAGCAAATGAAAGAACTCATTTTAAAACTTAAAGAAGAAGAGGAATTTGATTATATCTTAATAGATTGTCCAGCGGGTATTGATCAAGGCTTCAGAAATGCAGTCGCTGGTGTAGATGACGCAATTATTGTAACTACACCGGAAATATCAGCCATAAGAGATGCAGACAAAGTCATCGCGCTTTTACAAATAGAAGAAATTTACGACCCAAAACTTATTATTAACCGATTATCTTTTGATATGGTAAAAAAGAAAGATATGATGGATAAAGATGATATAATTGATGTTCTTGCAATAAAATTATTAGGTGTCGTTCCAGAAGATGATCAGGTAATTGTCTCAACTAGCAAGGGTGAACCAATAGTTTTTACGGATAATAATTCCGGGTCTGCTGCTGCGTTCAAGAGAATAGCGAGAAGAATTGAAGGTGAAAATGTCCCCCTATATGGCGAAAATGGAGGCTTCCTAGCCCGTCTAAAGCGAGCGTTTGGGCTGGATAGAAAGGAGACAAATAATGTTTGAATCAATAATAAAATGGCTTAAAGGAGAACAACAACAGGCAAGCAAGGATATTTGCAAAAACAGATTAAAGGTTATTTTAGCTTATGATCGCACTGAAATATCTCCTGAAATTCTTGATGCACTTAAAGAGGATATGTTTCTTGCAATATCAAAATATTTTGACATAAAAGAAGAAGATGTTATGATGAATATATCTAGGTCAGATGAAAGCGTAGCACTTATGGCAAACATACCTATTATCGGTATGAAAAGACAACCAATAGCTTAATATTTTAATGCCTATTGGCTTAGTAGTTAAAATTTAGATAATAAGAGAGCTTTAAAACTCCATCAAAGATCAATGATAAAAATCAAATAGATTTGGAAAAAGGTCACTTAACTTTGATGACTATAATTGTAATGTCATCACTTTGAGGTGTGCCATCTAAAAAATCTGATAATTTTGAGTATATAACATCTATGAGTTCTTCTGGGTTAGCTTTATAATTTTTTTGCACTATTTGCATAACGCGACGTAATCCAAACATTTCTTTTTTTGAATTTACAGCTTCTATTGCACCATCAGTATAAAGCAGGATAATATCATCGGGCATAAGCTCTATAAGTTCCTCAGCATATTGAGTGTCTTTGATTATGCCCGCTGGAATTCCTCCCGCCTCAAGAAAAAATCCCACTCCCTCTCTAAAGATCACTGGTGGATTATGTCCTGCGTTAGTGTATCTCAAAGTCAGATTTTCTGAATTTAAGACCCCGTAAAACGCTGTTACAAATTCAGTTGTCCTTGAATATTCACAAATATATCTGTTGACCGCGGAAATAATTTTAGAAGCACTGAAATCATCATTATTACTCGTGTTAGCTCTAATAGTAGCATGAGTAGTCGCCATAAGTATAGCACTTGGGATGCCCTTTCCAGAGACATCTGCAATAACTAATCCGATATTCTTATCGTCAAGCTCAATAAAATCATATAAATCTCCGCTAAGTTGTCCATAAGGCAAGAATTTTGTTTTTATTTCAAATCTGTCAATATTGGGGTTTACTTTGGGCAACAGTTCAGATTGGACCTCTCCTGCAATGCTCAATTCCCTTTCAATACGTTGTTTTTCTATGCTTTGTTCATAAAGTTTAGCATTTTCTATTGCCATTGCTGCCTGATTAGCTATGGATTGGATAAGCATTATCTCGTCTTTTGTGAATTCACGGGGTTCGCCTGTATAGAGATGAATTGTTCCGATAGCTTTATCTTTGATCCTTAGGCCAGCACAAAGCATCGTAGAAAGCCTTTCCCTTTTTATAGATTCATTATAATAAAATCTCGGATCATCAGAAATATCGTTTATTATACTTACTTCGCCTTTTAATGCGGATTGACAAACGGGATGATCTTCAAGAAAAACAGGTCCCTTGCTTAAATATTGCGGAGATAGATTGTATATTGACATTAAAATTAGCTTATTGCCCTCATCGTTTAAAAGCCTTATAGTGCTTGCCTTTACATTAAGCACTTTGACAATTCCTTCGGTAATCTTATCAAGGACTTCCTGCAGACCAAGTGATGAAGTCAACAATTGGCTTATTTCAAGTAATGCGGATAACTCCTTAACATTTTTATTTAAAGAATATCCTTGATAACATAAGGCGAAAAGTGTATTAGCGATAGAATAAAGAAAATTGGTAGCGGAGTTTATCGTCTCTTCTGACCATATTTCAACTTTTTGTGCGGATTCAATGAGTTTTTGTGGGTCTATGTTGAATTTATTGGCAAGATCAATTATTTTCTCTGTTGTAATAGGCTCTGTTGGTCTGTCTCCCAAAACGATTGTGCCGATCATGTGTCCTTCAATTTGAATCGGCGCAGCGAATTGTGTAAGTCCAGCGAAACAAGTATATTTTTGTGGTTTGCCTGCTTTCTTTGCAAGCTCCGCTGCCTTTATATTTGATTCCCTGCACTCTGGATTTGTATGGTCTTCACCTGAAATAAGGGCGCAGAATTCACTGCCTAAACTTGCTTTGGTTACGGGGTATCCATCAGCATCTCTAATGAGTATTGGCACTCCCGCGGTCTTCGCTGCCCAATCTTGGATCTGTTGAAGGATTGATATATCAATTAGATCAGTTATCTTAGGAATTGTCCGTTCTTCTATTTCTTCATCTGCTTGAATGTCTGTCATCTTTGCTATCTTTATTAAAAAGCTCCATCTATTGCAACAAAAACCTGTGTTGAGTTTCCGCTATAATGTCCCGTGCTATAAAGCACTCCTTCCTCGTCTATATAGGTATAATCAAAGTTCATAAAATCCATAGGACGATGATGAGATGCAATAAAAGATAATCTCATATTCCCGCCAAGATCATATCTCGCCCCTAAAGCCCATACATACCACCAAAGCTTTTCTTTTAAATTCCTCTGGTTATTTGTATCTATGGCATCTATATCATAATTGTATTTTCCACCGCCTATATAACCGAAAAGTTTTGCCGTTCGGTAATCAAAAGGATCATGGTTTAATATCAAATCCAAGTCAACTCTAAATCTGCCTGACGTATATCTATCAGTCGTTATATCGTCCTGAATATATCCTCGCCCGTCGTCACCTGGATATTTATCAGTAGTTTTACCGTTCAACCGAATAAGATATGTAGACATAGAAAAGCGAAAAGATTCCGTCACATCATATCCTGCTCTAATTATACTTGTTACTTGAAAGTATTTTTGACGTTCATCAAAGTCAAAATAGTCGTTTAGATCATAGGGATTATCTATCTCTGTCCTACCTTCGTTATTTAGAACCCTAAAAGTGAATAGTTTATCAAATGATGAAAATTTAACATTTTTTTCTACTGAATACTTTCTTATAACAAGTCTATCTTTGTCTATGAGATACAAATTCCCATTAGGATCAATCGCTTTGAACTCTAAATCCCGCAATTCTGGATCGGATTTATCAATTCGGTAAAGATATTTTTCAATGAATTTGCCGTTCTCATCAAATTTCTGAATTCTTCTTATTTCACTTTCATATTCGCGTTTTTGAGGGATTATGGATTCGTCTTGTCCTGTAACAACAGTTGAATCAATAGTGCTTCTATGCTGAATATTTGTCTTGAAGACCTTTTTATATTTTGCAGAGTCCGCAACTAATATAGAGTCATCTATCGTTGATGTAATATATAACTTCCCAGAAAAACAGCCATTTCCTTCTCCCTTTTTCCCAAAGGAATTTATAAACTCTCCTTCAGAATTGAATTTCAAAAACCTATTGTTACCGCTATCAGCGACATATATATTTCCCTTTGAATCAACGGTTAATCCCGTTGCAGAATCCATCTGACCTTTGCCATCGCCATGTTCACCAAAAGTTTTTTGGAGTTGTCCTGCTGAATTTAGCTTGTAAACCTTGTCTTGATCTAAAACATATATGTTTTCCAAATTGTCAACACAGATATACAAACATCTATCTGTCTCTGGCTTGGTAACAAGCAGGGCAAAATTACCTTCTGTGTCAATAGCGGGAAGTGTTTTGCCATCTTCTAAAGGCTTTTTTGTCAAGTCACCAATGGTAAAAGTTGACATTAACTTTCCGTCTTTTGAGAACTTGTGGACACATACACCATAATTGAAAACTTTCGGCGAATCTGTCCCTTTAACATGAACCATATTCCAGTCAACGACATAGATGTTTTTATTTTTATCAACAGCTATATTTTTTGGATTGATAAACAGGAAATTCTCGCTTGATGTTATCTCAAAGAGCGGTTTTCCTTCGGGATCAAACTTTTGGACCTTCAAGTTCTCCTCATCTAAAACATAAGCATTGCCCTCTATATCAAAGGTGACAATGGTTTTATCAGAAAACTTGCCTAACGATTCGCCTTTTCCGCCGAACTCATAGACAAATTCCATATTTTTAGCGGGAAGAGCTAATAGTGGCGATGATATTAGCATTAAAAGAAGCAATCCATATATTAACTTCATTCAGATGCACTCCGATTGGTGATCAGTAATCAGTGATCAGTGATCAGAATCTTTTTTGCTATTAATGAGCATGACTTTATCCAAAATACCATTGACGAACTTTCCTGAGCTTGGGGTGCTAAATCTATTTGCCAGATCAACTGCCTCATCTATTGTAGCAGCGGGAGGAATATCTTCCATATATATAATTTCATAGATCGCGAATCTGATTATATTACGATCTATAACAGGCATCTCGCTTATCTTCCAGTGTTCAGAATAGTCTGATATTATTTTGTCAATTTCCTCCAAATGTTCATAAGTGCCTTTAACTATTTCATTAGCAAAGCTGACCACATCTGGAGTGCGTGTTTTGTTTTGCCAGTATTTTTTAATGACATCATCAATCGGACTATCGGTCATATCCGCTTGATAGAGCATTTGTAAAGCACATTCTCTCGCTTTAGTCCTTTTACGCAATTGCAGACCTCTTATCGTTATAGCAGATCAAAACATGTTTTACAAATTTTAACTCATTTGCTTAAATAAATTGACCATCTCAATAGCTGTTATTGCTGCATCTGCCCCTTTATTTCCAACTTTTGTCCCAGCACGTTCAATAGCTTGTTCAATATTCTCGGTGGTTATAACGCCAAAAATGGTAGGAACGCCAGTTTTTAGACCAACCTGAGCTATGCCTTTAGATGCCTCTGCTGCGATATAGTCAAAATGTGGCGTAGAACCCCTTATAAGCGCCCCCAAACAGATCACTGCGTCATATTTCTTGCTGGAAGCCATCTTGTCTGCGGTTATTGGTATCTCAAAAGACCCGGGGACCCATGCAACTTCTACATCATCAAGATTGACGCCATGTCTTTCAAGAGCATCTAATGCCCCGCCAAGTAATTTTGATGTGATAAATTCATTGAATCTACTAACGACTATGCCTATCTTTAGCCCCGTGCCTATCAGCGATCCTTGATAAATCTTCGTCATCTTTCTCTATGTCCTCCCAAAATTCCCAGTTAAAATAGTGTCCTAATTTTTTGTGCTTCGTCTGCAAATATTGAAAATTAACCTCGTTAGGCGGAATTTCAATTGGAACACGCTCAACAATTTCTAATCCATAGCCGTTTAATGCGGCGATCTTTCTTGGATTATTAGTTATTAAGCGAATTTTATGCAATCCTAAATCAGCTAATATCTGCGCTCCTATACCATAATCTCTGAGATCAGCTTTGAAACCCAATTTTTCGTTTGCTTCTACGGTATCAAGCCCATTATCTTGGAGTTTATATGCACGTATTTTATTTTTGAGACCGATGCCTCTGCCCTCTTGATTCATATAAACGAGGACGCCTTTTCCTTCTTCCTGAATCATTTTCATCGCTTGCTTTAACTGCTCTCCGCAATCGCATCGCAAGGAATGAAATGTATCACCTGTCAGACATTTGGAATGAACTCGCACAAGGACAGGTTCATCTCCATTGAATTCACCTTTTGTTAGTGCCACATGCTCATCGTTATCTAATTTTGATTCATAGACATATATAGTGAACTCACCAAAAGCTGTCGGAAAATCTGCGGATGCGACACGTTTAACGAGTTTTTCTGTTCTCCTTCTATACTCAATTAGATCGGCAACGGTAGCGATTTTCAATCCGTATTTTTTTGCAAATTCCATTAATTCAGGCACTCTTGCCATAGTGCCATCATCGTTCATTATCTCACATATAACACCTGCTGGAAACAAGCCAGCTAATCTCGCGAGATCAACTGATGCTTCTGTATGTCCTGCACGAACTAAAACTCCGCCTTCTCTTGCTCTTAACGGAAAAATATGACCAGGTCGCACAAAATCTTCTGGGACTGCATTTGGATCAACAAACGTTTTTATCGTCCTCGCCCGATCATAGGCAGAAATTCCTGTTGATGTCTTATCTTTTGCATCTATTGTCACAGTATATGCTGTGCTGAGATGTGCAGTGCTTCCCGTAGTCATCGGACAAATCCTCAACTCATCAAGCCTTTCGCCTGTTGCTGATAGGCATATCATGCCACTGCCCTTTTTTGCCATAAAAGCTATGGCTTCAGGCGTTACTTTTTCCGCTGCCATTACGAGATCGCCTTCATTCTCGCGATCCTCGTCGTCAACTACAATAACCATCTCACCATTTTTTATCGCTTCAATAGTTTCTTCTATTGTATTAAACATATCCATCACCTAAAAATTGATTATAAGATTTAAAAACTAAACCTTCAACATTGTAATTTATACAAATCCATGTTCCCTTAAAAATTCCTCGCTAATTTCTTTTTTCTCTATATGATAAGTCATCATTATTCTTTCTATATACCTTGCAAGCATATCCACTTCTATATTAACCATATCACCAATGCGTTTTAATCCCAAAGTTGTTATCTCTTTGGTAAATGGTATCAATGAAACCCCAAAGCTGTTATCCGTGACTTCTGTCACTGTCAGGCTAACTCCATCAACACAGATAGAGCCTTTGACCGCAATATATTTTGTGATATTTTCTGAAACAGAGACACTCATTAACGTCGCTATTCCTTCAGGAACAAGTGAAATGATTTTACCTATATCATCTACATGACCCGCTACTATATGACCGCCGAGACGATCTGTTGGACGAAGTGATCTTTCTAAATTCACCTTATCACCAGTTTTTAGATATTCAAGGTTTGTCCTACGTAAAGTTTCAGCCATCACATCTGCGGTGAAGGCATTATCAGAGCGTCCTGTGACAGTCAAGCAAGCACCATTGACAGCTATGCTATCGCCGATTTTGCAATCATCTATGATCTTCTTGGCATTGATCGTCAA
>Ga0272448_1001640_pt1 | contig 29571 bp, 26 predicted proteins | sample YNPCB0191_FD_202220 | JGI IMG/M metagenome (GOLD analysis project Ga0272448, IMG submission 202220) | Hot spring sediment microbial communities from Yellowstone National Park, WY, United States - YNP-CB-019-1 | ecosystem: Environmental > Aquatic > Thermal springs > Hot (42-90C) > Sediment...
TGCTCGTTTAATTATTATTCAACCTTGGGATGTTACAGTAATTGCGGAAATTGAAAAGGCCATCCTAAAGTCCAATCTTGGCGTTACCCCTGTTAATGACGGTAAAGTTGTAAGACTATCTCTTCCGGAGTTGTCAAAAGAAAGAAGGGAAGAATTAGTAAAGATTGTAAAAGAGTTAGCGGAAAAGGGGAGAATATCTTTAAGAACAATTCGTCGAGATGCTAATGAGTTAGCAAAGAGATTGGAACAAGATAAGAAGATTTCTGAAGATGATAGATTTAAGGCTCAGGAAGAAGTCCAGAAGTTAACAGATAACTACATAAAAAAAATCGATACTCTATTAAAAGATAAGGAAAAAGAGATTTTAGAAGAGTAGACTTTTTAGGATATTGCTTAGGGCCACTAGCTCATCAGGTAGAGCACCGCTCTTTTAAGGCGGCTGTGCCGCGTTCGAGTCGCGGGTGGCCCAGAAGATTTTCGGAGTTAAAAGCGAATTTTTGTTGTGGGAAGCATGGTTTTTATTACCAGATGCCAACAGAGCTCTTAATCCGCACATTTTGAAGGGCGGATGGCGGAATTGGCAGACGCGCATGGCTTAGGACCATGTGGAGCAATCCATGGAGGTTCAACCCCTCTTCCGCCCATAAGTTTTTTAGTCGAGCTGGAATTTTGAACCTAATTTTAGAGGGGTTAATAAAGTTAGATGAATAAGAGCGGCATTTGAAAGTTTTATTCCAATTATCTCATCATTTAGTTTTTTAAAGTTAAAAAGGTTTGTTAGAGTATAGATTTTTTTACCGAAACTTGCGGGAGTAGCTCAGTTGGTAGAGCACAACGTTGCCAACGTTGTTGTCGCGGGTTCGAAGCCCGTCTCCCGCTTAAAAAAGTCTAAATAAATAGGAAGGGAATAAGTAATCGTCTAAAATTGCTAAGGAGGATTAGATGAAGATTTTTGATTTTTTGTCAAAAAAAGCTATCTGCGCTGATTTAAAGAGCACTACCAAGGAAGACACCTTAAAGGAATTAGTGGGACTTCTGGTAGAGAGTGGAGATATCGATAAAAAAGATAAAGCAAAGATAGTTGAGCTTTTAAAGATGAGAGAATCATTAGGTTCTACTGCTATAGGACATAACGTGGGCATCCCTCACGCAAAAACTGATTGTGTAAAAAATCTGGTAGGCGCCTTTGGGCTTTCTAGAAAAGGGGTTGATTTTGATTCTTTAGACGGTGAGCCGGTATACATTTTCTTTTTGCTTCTGGCGCCACAGGATTCTGCAGGGCCTCATCTTAAGGCGTTAGCTAGAATATCTCGATTAGTTAAAGATAAATATTTAAGGGATATGTTGCGTAATGCAAAAGATGAAAAGGAAATCATAAGAATTATTTCTCAGGAAGATGAAAAGAAACAATAAAACACGAAGATTGTCTTTTTTCAAATGGTTCTATCCCGGAATTAATATTAAAAGATGGATTCTTCTTTTTATTTTAGGTACTTTATTAATTACTACGGGTTTATCGGGAATAATTACAGTTCGTTCTAGCACGGTTGTTTTTCCCTCCTCGCGGACGTTTTTACTGGTGGCTTATTCATTAGATATTATTATTGGATTATGGTTAATTATTCAAGCCCTTAAGAAAATAATGCGAACAATAATTAGTCTTTTTTTGCCCCAGAAAGAGGAACAGTTTATTGATATTGTTTATCAGAAAAAACAATTGGCCAAAGGACCAAAAATTGTAACTATAGGTGGAGGAACAGGTCTTTCTGCCCTTCTGCATGGGCTAAAGGAATTTACAGAACACACCTCTGCAATAGTAACGGTGGCTGATAGCGGAGGCAGTTCGGGCAGATTAATGAAGCAGTTTGATATTCTGCCACCGGGCGATATTAGAAATTGTTTAGTAGCTTTAGCAGATGCCGAGCCGCTAATGAGTCAACTATTTCAATTTAGATTTGACCAAGATTCTGAGTTCAGCGGTCATAGCTTTGGTAATTTATTTATTACCGTTATGACTAAGATAACAGGGGATTTTGAAAAAGCAATCAAGGAATCTAGTAAGGTATTGGCTATTCGGGGACGAGTTATTCCTTCTACCTTAAGTAAGGTAACTTTAGTGGCAAAGCACATTGATGGTTCTCAAACAGAAGGAGAGGCAAATATTCCTGAAAGTGGAGTGCCTATCAAGTATGTTTTTTTGAGTCCCTCTGAAACCTCTGCTACTCCAGAGGCAATAGCGGCAATTAAAGATGCCGACATAATTATTCTTGGACCGGGAAGTTTATATACAAGCATTATTCCTAATTTATTGATTAGAGAGATTACTGAGGCGATAGTTAATTCGAGGGCAAGAAAATTTTACGTCTGCAATATTATGACCCAGAAGGGTGAGACAGAAAATTTTACAGCCTCTGACCACTTGAGAGTTATCATTGCGCACTCTCATCCGCGAATAGTTGAATATTGTATTGTAAATAGCGGTTCTATACCAGATGAGTTGGCGAAAAGATATCAATCTGAAAATTCAACTACAGTCTTGGCTGATGTAGATAAGATTAGAAGTTTAGGTTATAAAGTAATAGTAGATAATTTTGTAAATATAAATCAAGTAGTAAGGCATAATTCCTTGAAGTTAGCGAGAAAAATTATACAGGTATATAATTCTACTCGGAGGAAGTTTTAATTTAGATGGTCAAAATAATTGAGAAGAAAATGATTGTTAAGAACAAACAAGGTCTTCACGCCAGGCCCGCTGCTTTCTTTGTGCAATTGGCCAATAAATTCGATTCCACAATTAGCATTATAAAAGATGAACAAAAAATAAATGGCAAATCGATAATGGGAGTTTTAATGTTGGCTGCTGAACAGGGTAGTGAGATATTAGTGATAGCAGAGGGTGAAGATGCCCAAGAGGCAATAGATGCCTTGGAGGAGTTTGTAAGTAGAGATGAGTGAGATTACCTTAAAAGGAATACCTGCATCGCCGGGAATAAAAATAGGCAAGGCCTATCTTTTAGGAAGAGAGGAGTACCATATTCCTAAAAAAACCCTTTCTGAAAAAGATATTCCTCAAGAAATTTTAAGATTTGAAGATGCCTTGCTGCAGACCCGTAGAGAGATTTTAGATTTACAAAAAAAGATTGCTGAGGCAATGGGTAGTGAGCATGCAGAGATTTTTGATGCACACCTTTTAGTTCTAGAAGACAGAATGCTTATAGAAGAGGTGATTTCGCGTGTCAAAAAAGAAAAGTTATGCGTGGATTTTATCTTCAATGAAGTATTAAAGAAGTACTCTGATATTTTCTCTCGCATGGAAGATGAGTATTTACGAGAGAGAATTAGCGATATCAATGATGTTGGTAAGAGAATAATAAGAAATCTGTTAGGCAAAAAGCGGAAGTCATTTGAAGAGTTAAAAGAGCCGGTTATTGTAGTATCACACGATCTTTCTCCTTCAGAGACAGCCTCTATGCATAAAAAGAATGTAATTGGTTTTGTAACTGATATTGGGGGTAAGACGTCGCATACAGCTATTATGGCAAAGTCTTTAGAAATACCGGCAGTGGTTGGTCTTGATACAGCAACTTTACATATAGCAGATGAAGATATGCTTATTGTTGATGGTCATAATGGGATAGTTATTGTTAATCCCACTAAAGAAACCCTTAATAAATTTCAACACAAAGAAGAAAAAATAAAAGGTCTTAGCAAGATTTATAATGCCTTGAGGGATTTACCTTCTGAGACTAAAGATGGCAGGAAAATAGAATTATTTGCAAATATAGAGTTACCAGAAGAGGTCGCCTCAGTTAAAGAACAAAATATTGGAGGGATAGGCTTATACCGAACCGAATTCTTTTATATGAATAGACAGGATTTGCCAACAGAAGAAGAGCAATATAAGGCATATAGATTAGTGGCTGAGGAAATGAATCCTTTTCCGGTTATTATTCGGACATTAGATTTAGGTGGAGATAAGTTTCTTTCTCAACTTCAGATTCCAGAAGATATGACGCCATTTTTAGGTTGGCGTGCCATACGGTTTTGTTTGGCTAGACCCGATATCTTTAAGACTCAACTGAAGGCCATCTTGAGGGCATCCCTACACGGAAATTTAAAGATTATGTATCCGATGATTACAGGGATTGAGGAGTTGCTTCAGGCAAATGAAATTTTAGAAGAGGCAAAAAGGGAGCTCTCTAAGGAAGGCCGTAACTTTAGGAGCGATATTCAGGTAGGGGTTATGATAGAGGTTCCTTCTGCAGCATTGACTTGTGATATTCTTTCGAAAAAGACATCATTTTTTAGTATTGGCACCAATGATCTTATTCAATATTCTTTAGCAGTAGATAGATCTAATGAAAAGGTGGCATATCTATACGAACCATCTCATCCTGCGGTATTAAGATTAGTAAAAAACATTGTTGAGGCTGCGTATCTGGCAAATATACCCGTCGGTATGTGTGGAGAGATGGCTGGAGAGCCAATGTTTGCTTTATTATTGGTTGGATTAGGGCTAAATGAGTTAAGTATGCCTACCATCGCAGTGCCTAAGGTAAAACAGATTATTCGCGCTATAACTTTTAAAGAGGCAAAAGAGATGGTAGAAGAGGCAATGAAATTAGAGACAGCAAAAGAGGTTGAACAATTTTGTCGCCAACAACTATCCAGAATTCTTCCAAAATTTTATCCGAAAGAGTAAATAGTATGATAGAGTTAAAAGATAAACTAGGTCTTGAAATAAAATTTGATCCTGATACTTTTTCTTTGATTTTTGGTGATGAGGTTAAAAAGGTCAAGCCAGCAATAAGAACTATAGATCAGATGAGGGATGTATTGGTAGACCCATCTCTTACAGAACCCAAAGAACTCTATTTTATGTATAGAGATGTATATCGACTCGGCGACGAGGAGAAAATAAGAAAACATCAACTACGATTTGATATTACAGTAATTAAACCAGATAAATTAGGTAAAGAATTAATGAAAACCGCAGGTCACTATCATCAAGGTAGTTTTCCTGAATTATACGAAGTAGTTTATGGAAGGGCTATTTGCCTTTTGCAACGCCTGGATGATAAAGATGACAAAAAGATAAATGACGTCTTTGCTGTTCATGCAAAGCAAGGCCAAAAAATTTTCTGTCTGCCTAATTATGGCCATATACTTATAAACCCTGGACCCTTACCTTTAATTACCTCTAATTGGGTAAGTGCCCAATTCCAATCCCAATATGAAAAATATCAACAAGCTAAGGGTGCCTGTTATTACGTTTTTGAGAATAATGGCAATCTGCGTTGGGAGAAAAATAGCTTTTTTACTCAAGTTAGGGATATTCATTTCACATTTCCAAAAGATGAAATCAAGGGATTTGGTTTATCTTCAAACAGGCCAATGTATACTTTAGTAGATGATTTGGAGAAGATTAGTTTTTTAAACAATCCTACCAAATTTAGATACGACAGTGTCTTCAAAGGATAAAAAATACTTAAATGTTTTAATTTTGGCTGGTGGATATGGAACGAGACTCTATCCCCTGACTATAAATCTACCTAAAGCATTGCTTAAAATTGGCAAGAAAACAGTGATAGATTTTATATTGGATAGATTAGTCGGTATCGATATTATTGATAAAATTTTAGTGGTAACTAACGGGAAGTTTTATCAAAAATTTGTTCAGTGGAATAAAAAGGTCAAATCTCCACATAAAATCACAATAATTAACGACGGAACAGAGAATAATAGTCAGCGATTGGGTTCTATAGGAGATCTATATTTTGCTGTAAAAAAAACAAAAATTAATTCTGATATTTTAGTTATTGGCGGCGATAATATCTTTAAAATGAGATTATCGAAATTTGTAGATTTTGCCTATAAGAATTCTCCTGCTATTTCGATTGGGGTGCATGATATTAAAGATAGACAAATGGCCAGTCGTTACGGCGTAGTTAGATTAGGCAAGGGTAATTCTGTGAGAGAGTTTTTGGAAAAACCATCCCATCCACCGTCTTCAATAGTAGCAACATGTGTATATTTTTTCCCAAAAGAGACTCTACCTTTATTGAAGGAGTATGTAGAAAAATTTAGAGCTAAAACAGATGCGGCAGGAAATTATATTTGCTGGCTTTTAGGTAAAATAAAAGTGTATGCCTTTGTTTTTTCCGGGCCGTGGCTGGATATAGGTCAAATAGATACTTATAAAGAAGCGCAAAGGGAATTTTCGAAAATCTCAAAAATCAATGGAGGAGAATAATGGCTAATAGTAAAGTTAAGTTAATTACTTCTGAATCAGTAGGCGAAGGCCATCCAGATAAGTTATGCGACCAGATTTCTGATGCTGTATTAGATGATGTATTACGCCAAGATTCAAAAGGAAGGGTGGCTTGTGAGACTTACGTTACTATGGGATTATTGATTGTAGGAGGTGAGATTACTACCACCGCATATGTAGATATTCATAAGTTGGCTCGTAAGGTAATCTCTGATATTGGATATACTCATCCCAAATACGGCTTCGATTATCATACTTGCGCTATTGTTAATACGATAAATAGTCAATCACCGGATATTGCGCAGGGAGTTGATAAAGGCGGGGCTGGCGATCAGGGAGTAATGATTGGTTATGCCTGCGATGAGACGCCGGAGCATATGCCACTTCCAATAATGTTAGCTCATAAATTGGTCAGACGTATAGCTGAAGTAAGGAGAGAAAGGATTTTGGATTATTTAGGACCGGATTGTAAATCCCAAGTAACTGTTGAATATCAAAATGATAAACCTGTTAGAGTCAGAAGTGTTGTTTTGGCCTGTCAGCATACAGAGGATGTTTTAGATAAAACAAAAAAATATTTAAGTAAAAAGGCGCGCAGCGAGATGATTGAGCATATTGCAGAACCTATCTTAAAAAATTGGATAGATAAAGAAACAGTTTATTACGTAAATCAGACTGGCAAATTCGTAGTAGGAGGACCACAATCTGATACAGGAATGACAGGCAGAAAAATTGTGGTTGATACCTATGGCGGAATAATTTCTCACGGTGGCGGAGCCTTCTCTGGTAAGGACCCGACAAAAGTAGACCGCTCAGCCACTTATATGGCACGTTATGTTGCCAAACATATAGTTGCAGCTGAATTGGCAAAGAAGTGCCTTATTCAGTTAGCCTATGTTATTGGTAAGGCTGAGCCAATTTCAGTTATGGTGGATACCTTAGGGACAAATAAAATCGCCGAGGACAAAATCCTCTCTTTAATTTTAGATACTTTTGATTTTACACCGCAAGGTATCATTAAAGAACTTGATTTGCTAAAACCAAGATATCAGAAGACCGCCTGCTATGGTCACTTTGGGAGGACGGAGCCAGAATTTACGTGGGAGAAATTAAATAAACTACAAATAATTAAACAAAAGGCCAGAAATTTATGAAATACGATATCAAAAATATTAGTTTAGCCAAGAAAGGAAGACTGCGGATTGAATGGGCAATGAATAATATGGCTGTACTTGGTTTGATTCAGGAGCGTTTTAATAAACAAAAGCCATTGAAGAATACAAAAATAGCTTGTTGTCTTCATGTTACCACCGAGACAGCTGTTTTAATGTTGGTATTGAAATCAGCTGGTGCTGAGATAGCGCTCTGTGCATCTAATCCGCTCTCTACACAAGATGATGTGGCAGCATCTTTAGTAAAAGATTTTGGTATACCAACATTTGCTATTAAAGGCGAAGACAACGCTACTTATTACAAACATATCAATTCAGTACTTTCAATATCTCCAGAAATTACAATGGATGATGGCGCTGATTTAGTTTCCCAGCTGCATAAGAGCAATGTTAATAAATTGCCTATCGGAGGTAGCGAAGAGACTACTACAGGGGTGATTCGATTAAGAGCAATGGCAAATGATGGAGTATTAAAATATCCTATTATTGCAGTAAATGATGCCCAAACTAAATATCTATTCGATAATCGATATGGCACTGGTCAGTCAACAATAGATGGGATTATTCGGGCAACAAATAAGTTGTTAGCTGGAACAAACTTTGTTGTTTGTGGATATGGATGGTGCGGTCGCGGCGTAGCAATGCGTGCAAGAGGCATGGCTTCCAGAGTCATTATTGTAGAGGTAGAACCTTTGCGTGCCTTAGAGGCTGTGATGGATGGTTATGAAGTTATGCCGTTAAAAGAAGCAGTAAAAATCGGTGATATCTTTGTCACCACTACAGGTAATACAAGTGTTATTCGAAAAGAACATTTTCTGAGGATGAAAGATAAGGCGATATTGGCGAATGCCGGCCATTTTAATGTAGAGATTGATATTGTTGCGTTGGAAAAGTTAAGTAGGTCTAAAAGGCCTATTCGCGATTTTATGGATGAGTATGTTTTGAGAAATGGACGCAGAATTTATCTTTTAGGAGATGGACGCTTGATTAACTTAGCCGCTGCTGAGGGGCATCCAGCTCAGGTTATGGATATGAGTTTTGCTAATCAGGCACTCTGTGCTGAATATATAAAGAAAAATTACAAGCAGTTAGAAAATAAGGTTTATACTGTTCCTAAAGAGATCGACGAAAATATTGCAATGCTTAAATTAAAATCTTTAGGTATAGAAATTGATATGTTAACTCAAAAGCAGAAAAGATATCTATCAAGTTGGAAAGAGGGCACCTAACACAGCTTAAGGGCTATGATTATGCGACAATAGGTAAATAAATGACAATGGTCTTAAACCTTAAGAGAGTTGGAATAATAATTTATAATTAAAAATATCTGTTATTATGTCACTAAAGAAGATAGCAGTATTGACGACGGGTGGCGATGCGCCTGGAATGAATGCAGCGATTCGGTCAGTTGTTCGTTGTGCACTTTATCATAAGTTAGAGGTAGTTGGCGTCTTTCGTGGTTGGGCTGGTTTGATAAATGAAGAATTGAAATTGTTAGACCACCATTCAGTATCCGGAATTATTAATCAAGGCGGCACGATTTTAAAAACTGCTCGTTGTCCAGAGTTTCAGACCAGAGAAGCTAAACAAAGAGCTTATAATACGATAGAAAAGAATTCAATCGATGCTTTAGTAGTGATTGGTGGTAACGGTAGTTTTCAGGCCCTTTCTGATTTCTATAAGGAATATAAAGTAGCCTCTATTGGAATTGCAGCTTCTATTGATAATGATATTAATGGTATTGATGTAACTATTGGCTCGGATACAGCAATCAATACAGCTCTTTCTGCAATTGACAATATTCGCGATACCGCTACTTCAATGGAGAGGATTTTTGTAGTGGAGGTAATGGGGCGTGAATCCGGTTATATTGCTCTTTCAGTTGCTTTAGCTGGTGGTTGCGAAGATGTAATTATTCCAGAAAGGGAATATAATTTAGAGTGGATTTGTCATGATATTGTGGAGGGTAATCTAAGAGGAAAAATAAGTTGGATTATTGTTGTTGCTGAAGGAGCGGCGCGGGCTGAGGATATAGCAAAACAGATAACAGATATGACGAGTCTGGAGACAAGAGCTGTAACTTTAGGTCATATTCAGCGCGGTGGTCGTCCTACTGCTTTTAGTCGGCAGTTGGCATTAAATTTTGGCAGCTTTGCTGTTGATTGTTTACTAGCCGGAGAAAAAAACAAGGTAGTTGGTTACAGAGAAGGTAAAATGGTTACAGTTGATTTAGAGGTAGCTATTCAAAAGAAGAAATTAGAGGCGGATAAATTATATAATTTAATAAAAATACTTACCTAATAATAAAGTAGGGGTAAAAAGGAGAGGTGCTATGGGAAGAAGACCAATTGATATTGAGAATATTATTATGGAATTGATTTTAACTGATGATATTGCAAGAAAAAAGATATTAGCTAAAAAAATTGCTAATATCGCTTATAAAAAAGGTATTTATCCTTGCAGTATTCATGAATTTTATATGGCTAGAGGACGAGGAGAGACAGGGGGTTTTACTGTTCCCGCCATAAATCTAAGGACATTAAGCTATGATTTGGCTTGCGCTATCTTTCGTGTAGCCAAGAAGAATAATTCAGGAACATTTATTTTTGAGATTGCCAAGTCTGAAATGGGCTATACTGCTCAACCGCCGCATGAATTTTCCAGCGTTATTTTAGCAGCAGCTATAAAAGAAGGATTTTCTGGACCGGTATTTATCCAGGCCGATCACACTCAGGTAAATGCCAAAAAATTCCAAGAGAATCCCGATAAGGAAATAGAGCTTCTACAGCAGGTTATTCTAGAAGCTATAGATGCAGGGTTTTATAACATCGATATAGATTCCTCTACATTGGTTGATTTATCTAAGCCGAATGTGAAAAAACAACAGCAACTTAATTATGAGGTTTGCGCAAAACTTACTCAATTTATTCGCAGGGTAGAACCGTTTGGAATCACAGTTTCTGTTGGTGGAGAAATTGGTGAGGTTGGTCACCAAAATTCAACACCTGAGGACTTGCGAGCATTTATGGCAGGGTTTAAAGAAAGATTACGTAAAGGCCTTGTTGGAATTAGTAAGATTAGTGTACAAACAGGAACTTCTCATGGAGGTGTGGTCTTGCCAGATGGGTCTATAGCCCAAGTAAAATTAGATTTCAATACCTTAAAAACTTTATCTGAGATTTCGAGAAAAGAGTATGGTTTAGCGGGGGCGGTTCAACATGGAGCCTCAACATTGCCATCCGAGGCCTTCCATAAATTTGTTGAATGCGAAACTGCTGAGGTGCATTTAGCAACAGAATTTCAAAATATGGTTTACGAAAGTAAACATTTCCCGCAGGAATTGAAAACAAAGATGTATGATTGGCTTAAAGTTAATGCTGCATCAGAGAGAAAAGAGTCAGAGACTGAGGAGCAATTTTTCTATAAGACACGCAAGAAGGCGCTTGGGCCATTCAAAAAGGAGATAATGGGATTACCCAAAGAGGTTCGGAGTGCAATCGCTGCTGAGATTGAGGTTAAATTTGATTTTCTTTTCAAGCAACTCAATGCGGTTAATAATAGAGATTTAGTAAACAAATATATTAATCTAAAAAGGGTAATTAGTCGCAAGCGTCGACCTAAACAAGATATAGTTCACGAAGGAGAAGGCGCAGATTGAAGATAATTTTGGCAGCTACAAAATAAAGGGTTGTTGACCTTTTTGGTTGTATTATAAGTAAAAACTTTTTAGAATGGAGATGAGAGATATGCGCTCAGACAAGGTTAAAAAAGGATTGGAGAGAGTTCCTCATCGGGCACTTTTACATGCCACGGGATTATCTAGAGAAGACCTTAATCGGCCGTTTATTGGAGTGGCTACTTCTTTTACCGATTTAATTCCTGGCCATATTGGAATGAGGGATTTAGAGCGTTTTATTGAACGCGGCATTTGTTATGGCGGCGCAGTTCCATTTTTCTTTGGTGTTCCGGGGATTTGTGATGGTATTGCTATGGGACATTTGGGCATGTGTTATCCTCTGGCCCTGCGAGAGATTGTGGCTGATACAATTGAGACAGTATGTAATGCCCATAGCCTAGATGGAATTGTTTGTTTGACAAATTGCGACAAAATTACGCCGGGAATGTTAATGGGAGTGGCGCGAATAAATATTCCCGCGATTATAGTAACCGCAGGACCAATGTTGAGTGGTAATTATAAAAAAAGAAAACTTGCCTTTGTTCATGATACATATGAGGCGCTTGCCCGTGCCAAGAAAGGGGATATCTCTCCTGAAGAATTAGCATGTTTAGAAATGGAGGCCTGCCCTGGCGCGGGTTCATGTCAAGGATTGTATACAGCTAATACAATGGCCTGTATTACTGAGACCTTAGGTATGTCTCTGCCTGGTTGCGCAACTGCCTTGGCAATCTCAGCTAAGAAGCGCCGTATTGCTCAGGCATCTGGTGAGCGTATTGTAGAGTTAGTAAAGAAAAATATTAGGCCGCAAGATATTCTTACTAAGGAATCATTTGAGAATGCTATTGTTGTAGATATGGCCTTAGGAGGTTCAAGTAATACTGTGCTTCATCTTATGGCTATAGCTAATGAGGCAAGAATTAAATTGGAACTGGAAACTTTTGATAAAATTAGTAAGTCCACTCCCCATATTACTAGTATAGAGCCAGCAGGCACATACTTTATGGAGGATTTGGAATATGCCGGCGGAATTCCAGCTGTGCTTAAGCGGCTTAAAACTAAATTAAATAATACTATTACACTTAGCGGTAAGAAGATATATGATATAGCAGAAGAGGCAGAAATTTTTGATGAAGAAGTAATTAGGCCTTTTGATCGCCCCTATCATAAACAAGGTGGCATTGCGGTGTTGTTTGGTAATATTGCCCCTGACGGAGCAGTGGTAAAACAGACAGCAGTGAGTCCTAAAATTATGAAATTCACTGGTCGGGCTAAAGTCTTTAACCGTGAAGAAGAGGCGATGCAGGCAATTTTAAATCACAAGATTAAAAAGGGCGATTGTATTGTGATTCGTTATGAAGGTCCTAGCGGCGGACCAGGCATGCGTGAGATGCTTGCACCGACTTCAGCGATTGTGGGTATGGGTTTATCAGAAGATGTGGCCTTAATTACTGATGGCAGATTTTCCGGGGGAACAAAAGGGCCGTGTATTGGTCATGTTTCTCCTGAGGCAGCAAAAGGTGGACCCATTGCAATTTTAGAAGATGGTGATATAATCAGCATTGATATTCCTAACAGGAAATTAGAAGTTAAATTATCGAGACTTGAAATCGACAGACGACTCAAGAGCTGGAAGTCAATTCCACCCAAGATTAAAACTGGATATTTGGCGAGATATTCGAAATTAGTGAGTTCTGCAGATAAAGGCGCAATATTAAAAGCGGTTTAAGAGGAAGTGAACAGTGTTTAAGAGATTTTTATTTTTTCTAACGCTAGTATGTTTTGCGGTTGTTATCTGTAACGCAGAAGCAAAGGAACGAACTGATGAGGGCGTGGGGCTAACTATTTATAATGGCAATTGGGCGGTGGTTAAGGAGTGGCGCAAAATAGAACTAAAGTCAGGTCTTAATACCATAAAGTTTCAGGACGTCGCCAAATTTATCGATCCGACGAGTGTCAGTTTTAAGTCCTTAACTGACCCTGAAGGCACGTATGTCATTGAGCAGAATTACGAATATGATTTAGTCAGCCAGGATAAATTGCTTCAGAAATATATCGATAAGAATATTACGCTTGAGCAGGAATATTACGACGAGCAGAAGCGCTATGTTAAAAGGAAAGATGTGAAGTTGATGAGCGTTCAAGGCGGGATGGTGGTGCAGGACGGCCAGGAGATTGCCATAAATCCGGCAGGACGTATTATTCTTCCTGCGCTTCCTGAAGGCTTGATTACTAAGCCGACATTAGTCTGGATAATTGATGCTAAGAAATCAGGCCAGCATTTATGTAAAGTCGCCTATCAAACTGAAAATATTAATTGGAACGCTGATTATATTTAGTCACCAACAAGGATGGTTCAATGATGGATTTTTCTGGCTGGGTAACCATTCAGAATAATAGCGGCGCCACCTATAAAGACGCCGAGATAAAATTAATAGTTGGTGATGTGCGTAGAGTTTCTGCGCCTCGGATGAAGATGAGCGCCATGGGAGAGGAAATGGCGTATGTGAAAGAGAGGCCAGGTTCTCAATTTGCGGAAAAAGAATTCTTTGAATACCATCTGTATACTTTGCAGCGGCCATCGACGGTAAAAGATAATTCCAGCAAACAGATAGAATTGTTTACTCCGGTGAGCGAGGCACCTTTAGAAAAGACCTTTGTCTATTACGGAAATACTGATGCGCTATACTACAGCTACGGCAGCTCAGCAATCCAAGATAGAAATTACGGGATTACCACAAATAAAAAGGTGGATATTTATCTGGAGTTTTTGAACAAAAAAGAAAATAAATTAGGTATGCCACTACCTGCAGGCCGCATCCGAGTTTACAAAAAAGATGAAGCAGACGGCTCTCTTGAGTTTGTCGGCGAGGACAGGATTGACCACACGCCCAAAGATGAGCGCGTGCGCATAAAGTTGGGCTCAGCCTTTGATATTGTCGGCGAAAGAAAACAGACTAATTTCCAGACAAATTATGATAGGAATTGGATTCGAGAGTCATTCGAAATCAGGGTTCGCAACCATAAAAAAGAGCAGGTGACAGTAAAGGTAAAAGAGATTCTCTACCGTTGGGCAAACTGGAAAATAGAGCAGTCTTCGCATAAATTTGAGAAGGAAGACGCGCGCACAGTTTGTTTTCCCGTGACTATTAAACCTGACGGCGAGGAGGTTATTACCTATACGGTTTTGTATACATGGTAAGAGGAAGTAATTAAGCATGACTGGTGCACAAATTTTATTAGAGTGTTTAAAGCGTGAAGGCGTAGAGGTAATGTTTGGTTACCCAGGCGGCTCGGTCTTACCTTTATTTGATTGTCTCTATGATAGAGATATAAAATTTATTTTAACAAGGCACGAACAAGGGGCAGCCCATGCAGCTGATGGATATGCTCGTGCTACTGGTAAGGTAGGGGTCTGTGTCGCTACCTCTGGCCCAGGTGCTACCAATTTAACTACAGGTATTGCTAATGCCTATATGGATTCTATTCCAGTTGTAGCAATTACTGGGCAAGTCAAAACATATCTTATTGGTAACGACGCTTTTCAAGAAGCAGATGTTACAGGGGTTACGCGACCTATAACCAAACATAATTATTTAGTCAAGGATGTTAAAGAGCTGGCAAGGATTGTTAGAGAGGCATTTCATATTGCTTCAACAGGTAGGCCAGGGCCAGTTTTAATCGATATACCTGTTGATATTCAACAGCAAAATACAGACTTTATCTGGCCGGAAGAGGTAGTGATTCGTGGTTATAAGCCGACATATTTTGGTCATCCCGGTCAGATTAAAAAAGCAGCTAAGCTTATCAGCCAAGCGAAAAGGCCCATTCTTTATGTAGGTGGAGGAATTATTGCGTCAGGGGCTCATGGAGAACTAAAGCAGCTCGCTGAGAAGACGCAAATTCCAGTGACAATGACATTGATGGGTTTGGGTAGTTTTCCGGGAACGCACCAGCTTTCTTTGGGAATGTTGGGAATGCATGGAACTGTTTATGCAAATCATGCAATTATGGATGCCGATTTGATTATTGCAGTAGGTGCTCGTTTTGATGACCGCGTGACTGGTAGAATTGATGCATTTGCACCAGCGGCTAAAATTATCCATATTGATATCGATCCCGCTTCCATTAGCAAAAATATTCGGGTTGATGTGCCTATAGTTGGAGATGCCAAAAATATTTTAGCTCATCTTTTGCAAGAGATTAAGCAGTTGCCTGATACCTCAGAATGGCTAAAGACTATTTCGTCATGGAAGAAAAAATATCCTTTAAGATATATTGATGAAGGCAGGCTTAAGCCTCAATATATTATTGAACAAATTTATGAAGCTACTAAAGGAGAGGCGATTATAGTAACAGAGGTCGGTCAAAATCAGATGTGGGCTGCACAGTGGTATAAATATGATAAACCACGTACATTTCTTTCTTCGGGCGGTTTAGGGACAATGGGATTCGGCTTTCCGGCGGCTATAGGGGCAAAAGTAGGTTGTCCAGATAAAATTGTTTTTGACATTGCCGGAGATGGCTCAATTCAGATGAATATTCAGGAATTGGCTACTTGCGTCAGCAATAAAATTAATATCAAGGTAGCTATTTTGAATAATGGCTATTTAGGCATGGTGCGGCAGTGGCAAGAACTGTTTTATAAAAAGCGATATTCCTATACAAATATTTATAATCCTGATTTTGTAAAGCTTGCAGAAAGCTATGGCGCTGTTGGTATTCGGGTAACCAAAAAAGAAGAGGTCTCTTCTGCTATCGAAAAAGCGTTGAATACGGAAAATACGGTTTTCTTAGATTTTCATATTGAACCAGAAGAGAATGTTTTTCCAATGGTTCCGGCAGGAGAAGCGATAAATAGGATGATTGGCGGAATGGCCTAATCCATTTTAGTTTAAGATAGCTCTTTATTAGTTTAGTAATTAAATTTAAAATAAACAGAAAATAAATCTATGCGACATACCATATCAGTATTAGTAGAAAATAAATTTGGTGTATTGGCACGGATTGCTGGTTTATTCAGCGCCAGAGGATATAATATTGCTTCTTTAGCAGTGAGCGAGACCCTAGATCCAACTATTTCCTATATGACTATTGTAGTAGAGGCCCAGGATGAGAAAATATTAGAACAGATTAAAAAACAGCTGAATAAGCTAATCGATGTTATTACTGTGACTGATTTTACTAAAAGAGAGCACATTGATAGAGAGTTGGTTTTAGTTAAAGTTAGCCTCTCTGCTAAAGATAAGGCGAAGCTAGAGGCTATATTAGATAGATTTGTGGCTAAGATAATTCAACATAAAGCAAAGACAGCGATTATCGAAGCAGTGGGAGATCAGTCACAGATTAAGCAATTATTGGAAGGATTGGAAAAATTTGGAATTCAGGAATTAGTTAGAACAGGAAGAATCGCTATCGCTAATTAATATAACTGACCAATTTTTCCTACGAATACAGCAATATAAATCTTAATCTTTTGATGAGAAATTATGATGAAAGGAGTCGATAATGTTAAAAATTTACTATGATAAAGATGCCGATTTAGAAATTCTTAAAGACAAAACTATAGCCATTATTGGCTATGGAATTCAAGGAAGAGGTCAGAGTTTGTGTTTACGTGATTCTGGCTTGAATGTTATTGTTTCGGAGTTGGAAGGGACATCTAATTATGAGCAAGCCAAGAAAGATGGTTTTACCCCTTTAGCTGCAGCAGAGGCAGCACAACGGGCAGATATTATTCAAATTTTAACCCAGGATCATGTACAGGCAAAGGTCTATAATGAGTCAATTAAATCAAATCTTAAAAAAGGTAAGGCCTTAGTTTTTTCTCACGGATTTAATATTCATTTTAAACAGATTAGACCGCCAAAGAAGGTAGATGTTTTTATGATTGCTCCAAAAGGTCCTGGTGCATTAGTGCGTCGGATGTATGAAGAGGGCAAGGGCGTTCCCTCTTTGGTAGCAGTTTTTCAAGATGCCAGCGGAAATGCCCTGAAGTTAGCCTTAGCCTACGCTAAAGGAATTGGAGCGACAAGAGCTGGTGTCATTGAGACTACCTTTAAAGAAGAGACAGAGACTGATTTGTTTGGTGAGCAGGCGGTTCTTTGTGGCGGTGTAACTGAATTAATCAAAGCAGGATTTGATACTTTGGTTGAGGCTGGTTATCAGCCAGAGATTGCCTATTTTGAAGTTTTGCACGAATTAAAATTAATTACTGATTTAATACAGGAGACAGGAATTTCTGGAATGCGGCGCCGGGTTTCAAATACTGCCTGTTATGGAGATTTGACTCGTGGCAAAAGGATTATTACTGAGCGTACACGAAAAGAGATGAAAAAAATACTTAAAGAAGTACAGAGCGGTAAATTCGCAAGAGAATGGATTAGAGAAAATCAAAACGGCAGGCCAAATTTTAATAAATTATTACAAGAGGCAGATGAGCATCCGATTGAGAAAGTAGGAAAACAGCTAAGAGAAATGATGCCTTGGATGAAAAAATAAAATAAAATATTAAATAAGATAGTAGTGTGTTCGATGGAAAAGATTATTATATTTGATACAACTTTACGTGATGGCGAGCAGGCGCCAGGCGCTAGTCTCAATGAGCAAGAAAAGATTGAGATTGCCAAGCAATTGGTAAAAGTTGGCGTAGATGTTATTGAGGCAGGTTTTCCAATTGCCTCCCCAGGAGATTTCAAGGCAGTAAAACAGATAGCGTCCAAAATTAAAGGCGCAACAATCTGCGGCCTTGCAAGAGCCTTAACCAAAGATATTGAGGCGGCTGCTAGAGCTGTACAGCCGGCTAAATCTAATGCGCGCATCCATGTATTTTTAGCTACTTCTAAAATTCATATGAAGTATAAATTGAGAAAGGCCGAAGATGAGATTTTACGATTAGCAGTAGAGGCAGTTCGTTATGCAAAGAAAAGAATCTCTGATATTGAGTTCTCTCCAGAGGATGCCTCTCGGTCTGAAAGGGAATTCTTGTATCGTATTATTGAGGCAGTCATTAAAGAAGGAGCATCTACCATTAACATCCCTGATACTGTTGGGTATGCTGAGCCAGAAGAATACGGTCGTTTGATTTCCGATATAAGGAATAATGTTCCAAATATCAACAAGGCAATAATTTCAGTACACTGTCATAATGATTTAGGTTTGGCAGTTGCAAATTCTTTGGCTGCGATAAAGAATGGAGCCAGACAGGTAGAATGCACAATTAACGGATTAGGCGAACGCGCTGGTAATGCTTCGATGGAAGAAATCGTTATGTCGATTAAGACGCGCAGGGATATTTATTCGGAGGTTTATACAGATATTAAAACGCAGGAGATTTATAAAACTTCTCGTTTGGTAAGTAAGCTAACCGGCTTTGTCGTTGCTCCTAATAAAGCAATAGTTGGGCTAAACGCCTTTCGGCATGAATCAGGAATCCATCAAGATGGCGTATTAAAAAAGAGACAAACGTATGAGATAATACGACCTGAGGATGTGGGTTTTATAGGTTCAGGAATTGTCTTAGGCAAACATTCTGGTAGTCATGCCTTTGCTGAGAGATTAAAATCATTAGGTATTAAGCTTAATCAGTTGCAGATGGAGCGCGCCTTTAAGAGATTTAAAGAGTTAGCCGATAAGAAAAAGACTATTTATGATGAAGACATCCTATCTATTATAGAGGAGGAAATAAAGGTTACACCAAAAATTTGGCGATTGGTGAATTTTCAGATTCATTCAGGAACCAATATTATTCCTACCGCTGAAATAACATTGATTTCAAAAGGAAAGAAATATAGCGCTCAATCCATTGGAGATGGTCCTGTTGATGCCTGTTACAAGGCAATTGAGAAGATATTCCGGATGAATATCAAGCTATTGGAATACCATCTTGAGGCTGTAACTTCTGGCAAGGACGCTTTAGGAAAGGTAAGCGTTAGATTAAGAGTCAAGGATAAAGATGCCATCGGCAATGGTGTAAGCACCGATATTATTGAGGCATCAATTAAGGCCTATATTGATGCCTTAAATAAAATTATTAGCCTGAAAAAGAATTATAACGGCGCTAAAAATCTTTCTTCTTCTGCTAAGCTCTGATAAAAATGGTTTTTGACAAAATTCTCTAACTTATTCCAATTTAATTTTATGGTAGAGAGAATAATTCTTTTTTTTATTGTAGTAGCGATTTTTCTAGTTCTAATAATTGCAGTCAGAAAAAATATTTTTCGAGATATTCTAGAAATGTATAAGGTAGCCCAGATTACCTCTCATAATATTGAATATCAATTTTTCCCCGATAGAGAAAAACCTATTGTTTATTTAGAAAGGGAGTTTGCTTTAAGGAATTCCTATCCATATTTTTTTAACACTTTTAGCGATGAGGATTGGCATAAATTTTGGAACATTATATATGGTGTGCATAGTGGAATTAGTTTTAAGAATAAAAAATTTCCTAAGGCACTGAGAAATTATTATATCAAAGAAATCGAAGAAGAATTGATATTACATTACCCTGAATTTTTTAAAAATTTTAACAAAGACAACTGGAGTGATTTTTGGGGAATAATATTTGGAATAAAACGCCAGATAGAAACGGAAATGGATGATACTATAATCGACCTTGAGAAAGGACCTTCTGTTAAAGTTCCAAAGGCTACTATCCAGAAAGAGAAAATAGAAAGAAAGATTTCTGAAGATAACAAAAATATAGATGAAACAGTAGAGACAGTAAGAAGAGAAATTGGTTACTAAAAATAAAAAAATATTTGGCCTGATTGGTTATCCTGTAAAACACAGTTTGTCTGCTTACATGCATAACGCGGCCTTCGAATATTTAGGTCTACAGGCCCATTATGAATTGTTTGAGGTTCCTCCACCACAACTGGAGGATTTCTTTAAGAATATAAATACAAACAATATCTATGGTTTAAATGTTACAATTCCTCATAAGGAAAGCGTAATGAAGTTTGTTGAACTCGATTTTGATTCTACCCACATACAGCACATCCGAGCAATCAATACAATATTGAATAAAAACGGCAAGTTAATAGGTTACAATACAGATATAGGAGGTTTTTCGCTAGATTTATTGGAGAAATTTAATCCTCAACATAAAACAGTTGCTTTGTTTGGTGCTGGTGGAGCCGCCCGAGCTGTTGTTTATGCGCTCTACAAATTAAAAGCTAAGGAAATTTATGTTTATGATATAAATAGAGAAAAATTAGGGTCTCTTTTGGAGATGATGAAGAAGATAGATAGTAGTTATCCTATCTTCGGCGTAAATTCTGTCTCTGATTTGGATATTAAACAAAAAGATTTATTAATAAATGCAACACCAGTAGGGATGAAGGAAACAGATCCTTGTTTGATAGATGAGTCTATGATACACAAAAATATTTTTATTTACGATCTTATTTATAACCCAAAAGAGACAAGGCTTTTAAAATTGGCAAAGCAAGTTAAAGCTAGATACTCAAATGGGCTTGGCATGTTGCTTTATCAAGGGATTTTAGCATTTAAGCTTTTTACCGGTAGAGAAGCCCCCGAAGAAGTAATGAAGGAGGCGCTATGGAGTCATTTGTAAATCAATCAATTTTGGCAATCATATTGTTTTTTTTCGGTTTGTGCATAGGGAGTTTTTTAAATGTTTGTATTTATCGCCTACCCCGCCAGCAATCGATTATAAAACCGCGCTCACATTGTCCATCTTGTAATAAGACGATTAAATGGTATGATAATATTCCTTTGATTAGTTTTATTCTTTTAAGAGGCCGGTGTAGATATTGTAAAGCAACAATATCGCTGCAGTATTTTATAGTCGAACTTTTGACTGGTTTTTTGTTTAGTTTGGTAGGCTATATGTTCGGTGCTACAATTTTTACTTTTGTTTATTTGGTATTTATTTGTAATTTGATAGTTGCTAGCTTTGTTGATTTTAACTTTCGGATTATTCCTGATGAAATAAGTCTGGGTGGGATTGTTTTTGGATTGATAGTTAGTTTTATTTTTCCAAAAATACATCAAACAAATAGTCATATATTAGGATTATTCAGGTCGTTTACGGGAGTGATTGTTGGAGGGGGAGTAATTTGGCTGACTGGAATCATCGGAGATTTTATATTTAAGAAGGAGACAATGGGTGGTGGTGATGTAAAGTTATTAGGTTTGATTGGGGCGTTCTTAGGGTGGAAGATGGCATTAGTGACATTTTTTATTGCGCCGCTGTTTGGTTCAATAGCAGGTATTATAATAAAATTAAAAACAAAAAGCAGCTTGATTGCTTACGGTCCTTATTTGTCTTTGGCTTCAATATTGGCGTTATTTTATGGAGAGAGAATTATAGATTGGGTAATATTTAGATAGAAATTAAGGTATGACTAACTGGAGGTTAGAAAAATGTTAAGATTTTTAACCGCAGGTGAATCTCATGGCAGAGCTCTGTTAGGTATTTTAGAAGGCATGCCAGCCGGTTTAAAGATTAATCAAGAGTATATAAACAATGAGTTATCTCGTAGGCAGGCAGGATTTGGTAGGGGTCAGCGTATGAAAATAGAGAAAGATAGGATTGAAATTATTGCTGGCCTTAAAAACTCTATTACCTTAGGGAGTCCTATTGGCCTGTTATTGGAAAATAAAGATTTTAGAATCAATACCCTTGCACCTGTTTTTTTTCCTAGACCCGGACACGGAGATTTAGCCGGGATTCTTAAGTATGGTTTTACTGATGCGCGCTGGGTGTTAGAACGGGCTTCAGCAAGAGAGACAGCTATGCGTGTGGCAATAGGTTCTATCTGTAAGATTTTTTTGCAAGAGTTTAAAATAGTTATTGAAAGTCAAGTAATTGAGATTGGGGGACAGACTAATAAAGAGATGATGCAATCGAAAATTAAAGAGGCAAGAAGGCAGAAGGATACCTTAGGAGGTGTTTTTGAAGTAGTAGCAAGAAATGTTCCAGCGGGTTTAGGAAGTTATGTCCACTACGACCGCAGATTAGATGGTCAATTGGCAATGGCAGTAATGTCTATACCGGCTGTAAAAGCAGTAGAGATTGGATTAGGCTTCGGCTATAAGGATAAAATGGGCTCGCAGGTCCACGATAGCATTTATTTTAGGCAGAAGAGAGGTTTTGTGCGCTCAAGTAATAATGCTGGCGGTATTGAGGCAGGAGTAAGCAATGGAGAAGACATCATCATTCGAGGCTGTATGAAGCCCATTGCCACTTTAGGCAATCCTTTAGATTCAGTGGATATTAGGACAAAGAAACCACATAAAGCCGCACTGGAAAGATACGACACTTGTGCGGTCTTTTCTGCGAGCGTAATTGCAGAAGCAACGGTGGCGTTTGAGATTTGTAAATCATTTTTAGAAAAATTCGGTTGTGATTCTCTCCAAGAAATAAAAAGAAACTTCTTATCCTACCTTAAAGTTATTAAAGGTAATTGATTTAATATTTGCTCAAATATTTTTTTTGAATTCTAACCTTTTGTTTTCTTTAAAGTTACGAATTCATTATCCCTAAGTTTTATTTACCTAAAGATGCGATAGGTGTTTTGTTTGACAGTATATAGTAGTTATGTTAGAATTGAAAACTATGAAAAATATTTATCTAATTGGGTTTATGGCAACTGGCAAGACTTCTGTTGGTAAGGCTTTGGCAGAAAAAATAAATAAGAAATTTGTGGACTTAGATGATTTAATCGAGAAGAGGATGGCTAAAAAAATTAAAGAAATTTTTGAGCAAAATGGCGAGGCTTACTTTAGAAAATTAGAAAAGGAGACCTTAAAAGAGATTGCCCAAAATCAAAATCTTGTTATCGGCTGCGGTGGTGGTTTAGTAGTTGATGTGGAAAATCTTAATCTTCTAAAAAAAACAGGCCTAGTTATTTGTCTTTCTGCAAGTGTAGATGAGATTATGTCTCGTTCTCAGGGCACGGATGAACGACCGTTGCTTAACGTCGATAACCCTAAGGCAAGAATAGTTGAATTGTTAGCCAAAAGAGAACCATTCTATAAACAGGCGCATTTCATGATTGACACTACCAATTTAAGCATTGAAGAAGTGGTAAACAAAATTATTCAAATAATTAAAGACTATGAATAACTTTGAGGCTTTAGTTTTGCTGAATATGATTCCTGGATTAGGCAGTATTACTATTAAGCGTCTTCTCGATGCTTTTGATAATCCAAAGATAATTTTTAGCCAAGATCCAGAAAGATTGGCTAGAGAGATGGGGGTTAATCCAAAGGTTGCTAACAGGATAGGAGATTTTTCAAAAAATAAGGAACTTTTATATAAAGAACTGAGTCTTGCTAGTAAAAATAATGTAAAAATCATAACTATTTTAGATAAAGACTATCCCGAGAACTTAAAGCAAATTTATGACCCTCCCTCTGTATTATATATTAGAGGTGAAATAGTTAGTTATGATAGAAATAGTATTAGCATTGTTGGTTCAAGAAGGGCCTCTTTTTATGGTTTATCTTCAGCCGACCGCCTTAGTTTTGAATTAGCCAGTTTAGGGATTACAATTGTTTCTGGTTTGGCAAGAGGGATTGATACTCAAGCCCACAAGGCTGCTATTAGGGCAGGAGGGAGAACTATTGCGGTGTTAGGAAGTGGTTTATTGCATATTTATCCTCCTGAAAACAAAGAACTAATTGAAGAGATAGCAAAGAAAGGTGCGGTTGTTTCAGAATTTAGTTTAGATACCCCTCCATTAGGAAGAAATTTTCCCCGAAGAAATAGGATTATAAGTGGTTTTTCGTTAGGCACAATAGTTGTTGAAGCAGCAGTTAATAGCGGTGCACTTATTACTGCTGATTTAGCTCTTCAGCAAGGTAGAGAGGTTTTTGCTGTTCCGGGGGCAATGGATTCCAATACTTCTTTAGGTACGAACAATTTAATAAAAGATGGCGCTAAATTAGTTATGGGAGTGGAAGATATATTGGAGGAGATAAAAGATAGATTAGAGCTTTATTCAGTTGTAGAACAACAGAAGCAAGAAAATAATAAAGTTAATAAGCAAGATTTTATTCTTTGTGATAAGGAGATAAATAGGGTTTATGATTTTTTATCAGAGAGGCCAAAGCACATCGATGAGATAATTGAGGCTACTCGGTTAGATTTTAGCAGTTTAAGTCGGATACTATTAGCTCTTCAGTTAAAAAGATTAATTAAAGAATTACCGGGAAAGAATTTTAAAAAAATTGAAATATAATTTTTATGGATAAATTTTTAGTTATTGTCGAATCACCAGCCAAAGCAAAAACAATAGCCAAATTCTTAGGGAATGATTTTGTCGTCTCATCTTGCATGGGGCATATTATAGACTTGCCGGCTAAGGAGTTAGGCGTAAACATAGCCAAAGATTTTGAGCCCACCTATGAAGTTATTTCAGGTAAGTCAAAGTTATTGAAAGATTTGAAAAAACAAATAAGAGATAAATCAAAAATTTATTTTGCAACCGATCCAGATCGAGAGGGAGAGGCAATAGGTTGGAATTTAAAAGAAAAATTAGGTATTGACCAAGATAAGTGTTGTCGAGTAGTTTTTCACGAAATAACCAAAAGGGCTATAGAAGAGGCCTTTCGGAATCCATTGTCTTTTAACAGAAATAAAATTCAGGCACAACAGGCCCGTCGGATATTAGATAGAATAGTTGGGTATTTTTTAAGTCCTTTGCTTTGGAAGAAAGTGGCAAGAGGTTTAAGTGCCGGAAGAGTACAATCTGTAGCCTTAAAGTTAATTGTCGATAGAGAGGAGCAGATAAATAAATTTATTCCTGAGGAATTTTGGAATATCACTTGCGAATTAGAGAAGTTGAGTTTTAAAACAAAATCAGAACAGATAACTTTCTCAGCGCGCCTTGAAAAGATTAACAATAAGGCAATACAAATTCCTAATAAAGACAGGGCCGAGCAGATATTAAAGCAACTCAAAGACAAAGAATTTATTGTTAAAGATATCCGAATACAAAATAAAAAGAAATCACCCCCACCGCCTTTTATAACAAGTACTTTACAGCAGGAGGCATTTAACAAGTTAAAATTCTCTACTTCTAAAACTATGTTTTTAGCGCAGCAACTTTACGAGGGTATCGGAATAGGAGAAGAAGGCCCTGTAGGATTAATAACTTATATGCGAACGGATTCGAATCAGATTAGCGATATTGCTTTAAATGAGATTAGAAGGGCGATTGTTTCTAAATTCGATAAATCCTATCTACCAGAGACCAGCCCTGTATACAAGTCGAATAGATTAGCTCAAGAGGCACATGAGGCAATTCGTCCGACCGATATTTTTAAATTTCCAGAAGCTATAAAGAGTTTTTTATCTGCAGATCAATTTAAGCTTTATGAATTAATTTGGAAACGAGCTGTTGCCTCTCAAATGAAACCGTTGGAGTATAAGCAGATTTTAGTCGATATTCAAGCAGGAGAATTTTTATTTAGAACAAGTGGCGCTGAGATAGTTTTTAAAGGCTACACTATAATCTACGATACAGATAATCAAAAAGAGGAACAGAATATCTTGCCGCCTTTATCCATTGATGAAAAACTTAGGGTTTTAGAAATTAAACCAAGCCAGCACTTTACCAAGCCACCTGCGAGGTATTCAGAAGGTTCTTTAGTTAGGGCATTAGAAGAAAATGGCATTGGAAGACCAAGTACATACGCCCCCATTATTCAGACTATCATTGCCCGCGACTATGTGCGGAGGGCAAAGGGTTATTTGTTTCCTACAGAGTTAGGAGTTAAAGTAAATAAGTTACTAGTAGAATATTTTCCTAATATTATTGATGTAGATTTTACTGCTAAGATGGAACAAGGGTTAGATAAAATTGAAGAAGGAAATTATAACTGGGTTAGCCTCCTTAGAGAGTTCTACGAACCTTTTAAAGAAGAAGTAGAGATAGCAAAAAAAGTAGTCAAGAAAGAGATAATTTATTCCGATGAGGTTTGTGAACTTTGCGGTAAACGTTTGATAGTCAAATGGGGTCGAAGAGGTAAATTTTTGAGTTGCTCAGATTATCCAAAGTGCAAGTTTTCGAAATCTATCTCTAGTGGAATAAAATGTCCCCAGCAAGGTTGCAATGGCGAATTAATTCAGCGCAGGTCAGCAAGGGGTAAAAGTTTTTATGGTTGTTCTAATTATCCAAGATGTACCTATACGACCCAAAAATTGCCTCAGACAGATTCTTAATTTAAGATGGATAGATATGTTGATAAATTTATTCGTTATTTGGAGCTCGAAAAGAATTTTTCACTCCACACAATCCTTAATTATAAGTTAGATCTCATTGATTTTAAGAATTTTTTGAAAGATACGCCGTTAGAAAAAGTTGAGTATTTGACCCTTCGGCAGTTTTTGGCTCACCTAAAAGAAAAAGGATTAACAAACCGTTCTATCTCCAGAAAATTGTCTTGCTTAAGGAGTTTTTTTAAATTTCTCTTTCGAGAAGGGTTGATTAAAGATAATCCTGCTACTTTGCTTTCTAGCCCAAAATTGAGTAGAAGCCTACCTCAATTTTTGACTGAAGGAGAAATGTTTAAGCTCTTAGAAATGCCATCTGATAATACTGAACTTGGGTTGCGCGATAGGGCATTGCTGGAGACTTTATATTCGACTGGTATGCGGGTTTCCGAACTTGTTTCTTTAGATGTCGATTCGATAGATTTTGTCGGTTCCACAGTTAAGGTTATAGGAAAAGGCAGGAAGGAAAGGTTGCTACCTATAGGCGAAAAGGCCTTAGAAGCAATACACAATTATTTAGAATTACGGAATTCAAATGTTGAGAATAAACAAAAAAGGGCCTTATTTTTGAATAAGAATAAGGGTAGATTAACTACACGAGGTGTTCGGAAGATTATCGCCAGATATGTTAAAAAAGCTAGTTTGCGAGGAGGCATTTCTGTTCATACTTTTCGACATTCTTTTGCTACCCATCTTTTAAATAGAGGAGCTGATTTGCGTTCTGTTCAAGAGTTATTAGGTCACGTTAATCTTTCAACTACTCAGATTTACACACACCTTTCGACTGAAAAGTTAAAAGCTATCTACGATAAAGCTCATCCACGTGCTTAATCAAAGTAATTTTGCTATGGCAATACTATTAATAATTTATGATTTATTACTTTGCCTGATTATTCCCTTTTATATTATTGGGCTAGCTATCAAAGGGAAGTTAGACTCTTCGATATTAGAGAGATTTGGAGTAGTTAGTCAGGATTTAAAAGAGAGGATAAGTAAGACAGGTCTTATTTGGCTCCATGCCGTTAGTTTAGGTGAAGTGTCTAGTTGTAAGCTTTTAATCAAAGAGCTCGGTAATTTATATTTCAATAAAAAAATTCTAATTACTACGATTACCTCCACTGGCAGGAAATTAGCCGAAAGTTTAAAGCAGGAAAATAAAAATATAGAGGTCGTATTATTGCCTTTTGACCTGAGTTTCCTTATTGCTAATTTTATAAGGTTTATAAATCCAAAGATATTGATTCTAGTAGAGACTGAATTGTGGCCGAATATGCTTTATCAGATAAAAAAGAAAAATATCGCTGTTGTGGTAATTAACGCACGTATTTCAGACCGTTCATTTAGGAGGTATTCTATTTTTAAGTGGCTATTTAAATATTTTAATTGGTGTATTGATTATTTTTGCGCCCAATCTGACACCGATAAGAATAGGCTTCTTTCTTTGGATATTAGTAAAGAAAAGATAAAAGTCACAGGAAATATGAAATTTGATTCTATCGAAGAGCTAAAACCGGAAGAGATTTTGATGGTATCATCTTTAAAAGAAAAGTTAAGTATCCGTGAAGATGAATTATTCCTCGTAGCTGGAAGCACCCATAAACCAGAAGAAGAGTATCTTTTAGATGCTTTTATTTGCCTGAAGAAAAAATTTATTAGTTTGCGGCTTTTAATTGCACCTCGTCACTTAGAAAGATTAAGCCAGATAGAAAGGTTAATAAGCAATAGAGGTTTAAAAAGCCAGAGATTGACTCAGATAAGAAAAGTTGCAAAAGATGAGATTTTATTGCTCGATACAATTGGGCAATTGCATTTGATTTATACTTTGGCTACAGTTGTTTTTGTGGGAGGGAGCTTGGCTAAAGTAGGAGGACATAATTTTTTAGAGGCAGCCTGTTTTAAAAAACCGATTTTAGTCGGTCCTTATATGTATAATTTTAAGGAGATTGCTGACTATTTTATTTCTAATGGTGGAATAATTCAATTAGATAGCAAAGATAAGCTCGCGGAGACGTTAGATTCTTTATTATCAAGTAGTATCAAAAGGACTGAATTAGCAAATAGGGCAAATTCGCTTTTATTGGCTAAGCAAAAAGCCACATTAAGAAATTTAGAAATTATCAGCAAATATATATCATGATTTTCGCCGATTCATTTTTGTTATTTAGAAAAACGAGTAGATTTTATTGGATACTTTTTCCTGTTTTTTTTGTTTTTTCAAAGATTTATCTATTCGCAATAAATTTTATTAAATTTTGTTATAGGACAGGCATTTTTCGTTCTTATATACCAAAAGCCAAAGTTATTAGTATTGGCAATATTACTCTCGGCGGTACAGGTAAGACTCCTCTTGTTGAGTGGGTTGCTAAATTGTTTATAAAAAACAATATAAAAACAGCTATTGTCATAGGTGGTTACAAAAGACCATCGGTGGGATTCGGAAGATTTGATACCGATTATTTTCATTTGGGTGATGAGGCGGCAATGTTGAAGGAAAATTTATCCGAAGCCAAGATATATGTTGGTAAGGATAAGGTAAGAAGCTTAAAAAGAATTGAGGCCGAAGGTTTAGATGTTGCAATAGTGGATGATGGTTTTCAGCATTGGAGACTGCACAGGGATCTAGACGTTGTTGTCATCGATTCAACTTTAGATTTATTTAATCAATATCTTTTACCTTTGGGGGTATTAAGGGAACAGGTTAATAGTATTAAACGGGCACATATATTTTTCTTAACTAGAACCGATATTGCAATTGAAAATGTCGCTAATTTAAAAATAAAATTAAATAAGATAAATCCCAACGCCATCATAATAAGCTCTGTATATAAACCAGTTTGTTTTATTGATCTTAAGACGAAAAATTGTATTGAGGTAAATTCAGATTTTTTCAAAAATAAGAAGGTTTTTATTTTATCAGGCATAGCTAATCCGTTATATTTTGATAAATTAGTATCGGATTTAAAGATACGAATAGTCAGAGAGTTTATCTTTCCCGATCATCATAAATATGAAATAAATGACGTAACTTCTATATTGCAACTTGCTGATGAGTTAGCAGTAGATACATTGATAACGACCCAAAAAGACGCAGTGAGACTCCAACACCTAATAAGACATTTCAGCACACTTAATGTATTTATTTTGAAGATCGAATTAGTCATTACAGAAAATGAAAAAGAATTTTCTCAGAGACTCTTTTCTGTGC
>Ga0272448_1001642_pt1 | contig 29567 bp, 17 predicted proteins | sample YNPCB0191_FD_202220 | JGI IMG/M metagenome (GOLD analysis project Ga0272448, IMG submission 202220) | Hot spring sediment microbial communities from Yellowstone National Park, WY, United States - YNP-CB-019-1 | ecosystem: Environmental > Aquatic > Thermal springs > Hot (42-90C) > Sediment...
CGCTGGCAACGCTGTTTGGGACATGGCAAGTGCGCGGTCTGAACCCGCTTGTCGAGTGCGTGCGGCTGCTGAGTCAGCCGCCGCGCTTGGCCACTCAAACTGCCTTACCCTAACGGTGAACAGTTACGACCGGTGGTAACTATTCACCGTTACCCTGGAAATGTGGTATACTGCCTGCCGTGACACTACAGGAAGAAGTCGTCTTGCTCCGTGCCGAGAATGCTGAGTTGTGCCGTAAAGTCGCCGACCTGGGTCGCGAATTGATGGTCGCTGCGGCGCGCATTGCGGAGTTAGAGCAGCAGAACGAGCAGCTTTCGGCGCAGCGTCCCCCGTCGTTTGTTAAGGCCAACCGCCCCAAGCGGGAGACATCTGACGGCAAGCGCAAGAAGCGGGCGGCAGCGCACAACACCTCGCGTCGGCGGGAAAAGCCCACCCGCTACGAGCGTCATGCTGTCGAGCGCTGCCCCACGTGCGACTATCGGTTGACCGGCGAGAGCATTGACTATACCCGTCAGGTCATTGAGATCCCCCTGCCACCGCCGGTGGAGATCACCGAGCACCAGGTGATCAAGCGCTGGTGCCCACACTGCAACGCCTGGCGCAGTCCACACCTGGATCTGAGTCATCTGGTCATCGGCCAGGGGCGCATCGGTGTGCGCATTGCCAGCCTGGTTTCCTATCTGCGCACGAGCTTGCGCATGACGGTGGAGCAGATTCAGAACTACTTTGCCACCGTACACACGCTGGTGCTGAGCAGTGGCGAGATCATTGAGCTGTGCCATCAGGTGCGCGAGCGCGTTGACAAGGCCATCGAGGGTCTCAAAGAGCAGATCCGGCAGAGTACAGTGATACATGGTGATGAAACGGGATGGCGCCAAGACGGCCGGAATGGCTACATCTGGCTGCTGCGCACTCCCGGTGCCGAGGGTAGCTGCTACTATGAGTACGACCACAGCCGCGCGCAGGCTGTTGCTGATCGGTTGCTCAAAGGTGTGCGTAGTGACGCTTGCCTGACGACGGACTTCTACGCTGGCTACAACAACTATGCGGGGCCGCAGCAACGCTGCTGGACGCACTTGCTGCGGGCGCTGCACGAGCTGAAAGAAGACCACCCCCAGGATGCAAGCGTGCAGACGTGGGCCGGTGAGGTGCGGCGGTTGTATGACGACGCTCAAGCTTGGCGCACAGCACATCCGACAGCGAGTACTGACGAACGCACTGCCATCTATCAGGATCTGGTCAAGCGCGCGGTGGTCTTGGGCAAGCAGTATGCGCGAGTGTACGACCATCCCTGCAATGCTCTGGCCAAGCGGTTGCTGCGCCACCAAGACGAGTTGTTCCAGTTCATCATTCGTGACGGTGTGACGGCGGATAACAACTTGGCCGAGCGGACACTGCGGCCCATGGTGGTCATCCGCAAGATCAGCGGCGGCACCCGCAGCGACAAGGGCACCAAGACCCGCCTGGGACTGGCAAGCGTGTTTCAGACCTGGCACGTGCGCGGCCTGAATCCCTTCGCCGAGTGCTTCAGCCTTCTGAGTCACGCTCCCCCCTAAACTTCCTTACCCAAACGCTGAACAGTTACCTCGCCGATGCCGTTTGCTTTTTGCCGTGCAATGTGATATACTCACTAAGATTTCAAGCAGACGCACATCAATTGAGGTAACATGGAACCTGTCATCAGTGTTCAGCATCTCGTCAAACGCTACAAGGGCGCCGACCGAAACGCCGTGGATGATATATCCTTCACGGTCTTCCATGGCCAGTTCTTTGCCTTGCTAGGGCCCAATGGTGCCGGCAAGACGACAACTGTCTCAATCCTGACGACCACACTGGCGCCGACATCCGGTCAGGTGACCGTCGCCGGCTATGATCTGCAAAAGGAGGCAAGCGCCGTCCGCCACAGCAGCGGCATCATCTTCCAGACGCCGAGTCTTGACCTCAATCTCACCGCCGAGGAGAATGTACGCTTTCACGCCATTCTCTACGGCCTGTATCGCTTCCGGCCCACCTTCGCCAGCATGCCCCAAGCATACAAGAAGCAGGTAGAACAGCTTGCTGCGGTTGTCGGCATTGAGCAAGACATATTCAAGCCGGTGCGTACCTTCTCCGGTGGGATGAAGCGCAAGCTGGAGATCGTACGCAGCCTTATTCATACACCCAAAGTGCTCTTCTTAGATGAGCCTACCGCTGGTCTGGATCCCGCCAGTCGGCGCAACCTATGGGCTTATTTGACAGGTGTTCGCCAAGAATATGGCACGACGGTTTTTCTCACAACTCACTATCTGGACGAAGCAGAACAGTCAGACGCAGTCTGTATCATCAACAAAGGCAAGATCGTCGCCAGCGGCACGCCGGAGCAGATCAAGCGGGCATTGATCGAGGACTATCTCCTTATCACCAGCAATGACCATCAAGCCTTGTGCCTTGAGCTGGAGCGCCTGGGCTTGTCGTTCAGCGGGATAGGCCCGGTCAAGATCAACCTCAACGGCCATACAGCGCACGAGATACTGCGATCAATCAGCACGCCGCTGACCGGCGTGACGACGCATACACCGACACTTGAGGATGCCTATCTTGAGATTGTGGGGAAGGAATGAATAATCTTAACGCTATTCTGACGATTGCCTACCGCGACTTCTTGAAGTTTGTGCGTGACCGGGCGCGCCTCGTCTCTACATTCATCTTCCCGGTGCTTTTCATCGGCATTCTCGGCGGAAGCATGCAATCGAGCTTTGGCGCCCAGAGTGGATTCGATTTGCTCACCTTTGTCTTCACGGGCGTGCTGGCGCAGACGCTCTTCTCGTCCACCGCGCAGGGAATTATCTCGCTCATTGAAGATAGGGAAAACGACTTTAGCCAGGAAATCTTCGTCGCACCCGTGTCGCGCTATGCAATCATTCTGGGCAAGATTCTGGGTGAATCACTGGTGGCCTTTCCGCAGGGGGCAGGGATTATTCTGTTTGGTTGGCTTGTCGGGGTACCCATTTCGATGCCGCGCATCCTGGCCATGGCGCCGATTGCCATTGTCATTTGCTTCTTTGGAGGCGCGTTCGGGCTGATCGTGTTGGCCAACCTCAGCAGCCAGCGCGCTGCCAATCAGGTATTCCCATTCCTCATGCTGCCCCAGTATTTTCTCGCCGGCATCTTCACCCCTGTGACGACGTTGCCTGCTTACCTGAAAGTCATCGCGCTTGTCACTCCCATGCGCTACGCAGTGGATCTTCTGCGCAATGCCTTCTATGCCGGCTCGGGCCAGTATGACAGAGTGGTTGCAGAAGATGCCGTGGTCAATATGGCAGTCCTGGGAGCGGCGTTCGCCGTCTTCTTGCTGTTTGGCACCGTTCTTTTCGTGCGCCGCGAGCGTAACCGCTAGGTTGAGGGAAATGCCGATGAATCACCTTCGGACGTGGACGACGGGGGTATAGTGCTGCCCAAAACTGCTGACGCCAGACGTGTATAAACGGCGCCCGTGGGCCTGAGGTCACTTCGCATGAGCGAACAATGGGTGATTGTGAAAGGGCTTGTCACCACCATGGTCGCCTGGACCAAATCGCCCAAGTGTGCCCGCTCGTCGGCTGAAGCCTCGTCGCGCACGCGACCCAGGGTGAGGTGAGGTGAGAAGGGACGGCCTTCTGTTGGGAACCCCAGTGGCGATATCGTCTGTTCTAGCGCCGTCTGCAACAGGCCGAGGGACGCGACGTCTCCGGCAACCCCAACCCACAAGACACGTGGCCGGCGCGCATTGGGGAAGCAACCACAACTGCCCAGCCTGAGCGAAAGTGGTCTCACACGCATTGCTGCCTGTGTCATTGCTTCAACGATGGCGTCTAGCTTCGCCGTCGGCGTTTCGCCCAGAAACTTCAGGGTCAGGTGGATGGAAGCGGGATCAACCCATTTGACGACATGCCCGGCAGCGGGGTTAGCCTTGCGTATCTTCTCCTGCGCCTCGGCCAGGGCCTGCTTCACCTCGGTTGGCAGTTCCAGGGCAACAAAGGCGCGAATGGTGTCCATCGTTACTCCTCGCCGCGCCGCAACCGCCGGATAGCATGGGGCAATGCAGGCAAGAGATCACTCGCCACCATACCGGCATCACCGATATTCTCAGTCACAATTTGAGCGGCACTGGCATGGAGATATGCTCCTGCGACGGCGGCCGCGTAGGGTGGAACGCCCTGGGTTAGCAGACCGGCAATCGTCCCGGCCAGGACGTCGCCCGTGCCCGCCGTGGCCAAAGCCGGGTTGGCAAAAGGATTGATTGTGGCCACGCCAGACGGCGCAGCAATTACCGTATATGCTCCCTTGAGCAAGACCACCTTAGCCCAGGCAGTCGCATGCTGCATGGTTATGCCGATACGGTCAGCGGCGATCTGCTCCATGCTCAGCCCTGACAGGCGCGCCATCTCACCCGGATGTGGCGTCAATACGGCACCGTCCGGGGTGGCCGACCACCAATCGGCGACCGATGCCAGGGCATTCAGGCCGTCAGCATCAATGATCATGGGTAGGCGTGAAACCTTCTTCATCTGGCCAACCAGGTCGAGCACAATCTGGCGCGTCTGTGGATGCGTCCCCAGCCCACAGCCAATGAGCAAGGCGTCATAACGTGGGACTGCATCGAGCACAATAGGCAGGCTGTCGGCGCTCAGATAGCCGGGCTCTGCCTCGGGCAGAGGGAGGAATGTGACCTCAGTCGTCTTGGCTGCCAGGATAGGGTGGATGCTGCGGGCTACTGCCAGGGTAACCAACCCGGCGCCTACACGATAGGCAGCCGTGCAGGCCAGATAGGCTGCCCCGGTGTAGTTGACACAACCGGCGATGACAAGCAGCTTGCCGAACGTTCCCTTGTGAGCGTCGCGTGGCCGGGTAGGCAAGAGGCGGGCAACGATGTCGGGCTCGGCCAGATCGAGGGCAACGTCTCTGGCGAGTTGGCGTGGAATGCCGATGTCGGCGACCACCACGTCGCCGGCATAGGCAGCACCGGGAAAGAGGAAGAGACCGCGCTTGGGAAAGGCAAAGGTTACGGTCAAATCGGCGTAAAGAGCAGCCGGGTCAATGCCCCCCGTGTCGCTATTGAGCCCGCTGGGCAGGTCAACAGCCACGATGAGGGGGCGATTCTCTCCCCGCATGCTCACAATTGCCCGGACGGTGTTGAGCATAGCCTTCATGACACCTTCGATTGGGCGCGCGATGCCGGTGCCGAGGAGAGCATCAATGATGATGTCGGCGCGCTGCGCCAGATCAGCCAGGGCGGCCAATCCCGCATCAGCATCTGCCTGCAGCACCGTGATGCCACGTTCACGTACCAGGCGCATGTTGTTGTCGTCATCTGCACGTGAACGCCACAAGTAGACATAAACGTTGGCGTGTACATCATGCAGGTAGCGAGCGGCGACGAGACCATCGCCGCCGTTGTTGCCCGGACCGACGAGAACGAGGATGGTGCGACCTTGCACTGTCAGACGCTTGGTGATTTCCTGGGCCACCGAACTGCCGGCGTTTTCCATCATCTGCGCGTACGAGGTGCCCGCAGCATCGGTCAACGCCTCGACATGTCTCATTTCCTGCGCTGTCAGTATTTTCATCGTCTTGCCTATATGTTGGTCAAAGAGAGATGCCGAACCATCTTATCATTGCGCAACCACAAATGCAACGGCATAATGATCTGAGTGCGACAGGCTGATGGCGAATTCCTTGAGTCCCAGGTCGCTTGCCCGCTGGCGGGCACGTCCGTAGAGATGCACGATGGGTTTGCCGCGGCTATCCGGCAGAATCTCCATGTCGCGCCACCAGACGCCATCGCTACACCATATACCTGTGCCTAGTGCCTTTGAGAGTGCTTCTTTGCCGGCAAAGCGCGCGGCCAGCTCATGAGCGTGTCCGCCACAGGAGGCTATCTCGGCGGGTGTAAAGATACGCTGCGTGAAGCGCGTCCCCCAACGCTGAAGTATATGCTCGATCCGCTCGATTTCGACAATATCCACGCCAGTCGTCAGCACCGATCTTATCCCCTGCCTATGCCGAGATAGGTGAAGCCGAGAGCGCGCATGGCAGACGGTTCGTAGATATTGCGGCCATCGAGAAGCACTGGCTGCCGCATGCTCTCTCTAATGCGAGCCATATCGAGCTGCTTGAACTCGTTCCACTCTGTCACAATGACCAGAGCATCGCTTCCCGCGGCGACACCGTATGGGTCATCGCAGTAGGTAATGTCCGGCATGTCGCGCCGGGCATTGTCCATAGCGACGGGATCATACGCTTTGATGAGCGCCCCCTCGCGCTGAAGCTGACCGATGATCTCCACTGATGGGGCATCACGCATATCGTCAGTATTTGGCTTAAAGGAAAGGCCGAGCACGCCGATGACCTTGCCACTCAGCCGTCCGAGCACCGAGCGCAGCTTAAGAACAACCTGCCGGCGTTGATCGCGGTTGATCTCCATGACGGCACGCAGGAGCTGAGGATGGCAACCGTTGGCTGCCGCCATGTATTCCAGTGCTTTGACATCTTTGGGAAAGCAGCTACCCCCGTATCCCAGGCCTGCTTCCAGAAATGCCCGGCCGATACGCCGGTCGTAGCCCATGCCGGCCGCCACCTCCTTGACATCCGCCCCCAGCTTCTCACATATCGCTGCAATCTCGTTGATGAACGAAATGCGTGTTGCCAGAAAAGCATTAGACGCATACTTAATCATCTCTGCTGTGCGCAGATCGGTGATCATGATGGGGCAACGCAAGGCAAGATGGAGCTGGGCGACTGCCTCGGCGGCCTCACGGTTCGTGGCTCCCAAGACAACACGGTCGGGGTTAGTGAAGTCACTCACCGCCGATCCCTCGCGCAGAAACTCAGGATTGGAGACGACGTCGAAGTCAATGCCCCGCCGCTTGCCTCGACTTTCCATGATCTCGGCCACCCAGTCGCCGGTGCCAACCGGCACGGTGCTCTTGTTGACGATGATGGTGTATTTCTGGAGAACATCGGCGATGTTTTCGACGGCCATCCGCTCGTACTTGAGGTCGGCTTCGCCGGCGGCGCCCGATGGTGTGTTCACGGCAATGAAGACGAAGTCAGAGTTCTGCACGGCTTCCTTGTAGGAGGTGGTAAAGGACAAGCGGCCGGCCTTGACATTGCGGTGCACGAGTTCCTCCAGGCCCGGCTCGAAAATGGGCATCTGGCCGCTCTGGAGCATGCGTACCTTCTCCTCAGAAATGTCCATGCAGATGACCCGGTTGCCCAGGTCGGCGAAGCAGGTGCCGGTCACCAGACCGACATAACCTGTACCGATAATCGCAATAGTCTTCATCAGTTTTCTCCATCCTCAACGAAACGACGCCGCGGGCGATGCGGCCGGCGCCACTCTGCTGCCATGGCGTAGAGCCAGGCATCGGTTCGCGACACACCGGCCCTATTGTTTACTCATGACGGCCGCCGCTACCCGCTTGCCTAGTTCGACAGCGTAGTTTGTGCCGCGATCCCACGGATACACCTGGGCCATGCTGGCGAAGTAGAGACCGGGCATGGGGGTGACCATGGATGGGATATTCCTGGAATGATGAACCTTGACAACAGGCTGGGCATAGAACTCACGGTGCAGCCAGGTCTTGCGCACCCATGAGCGATCGAAGGCCGGATTGACTTTCTTCAGGCTGGGGAAGAACGTGTCTTCCAACTGCTCCTTGGTCATCTGAAAATAGGCATGTGTTGGCGGCAGGTAATCTCCCAGATAGACAAGATGATCACCACCGTAGTGTGCGCTATCCATGTAATTAGTGTGCTCGACAAGGGCTAGAAAGGGGAAGTCGTCCTTACGCATGTTGACCCAGTAGAGCCCCTTGGTCAACGGCCGGTCTAGTGCGACGGTCATGACCACGGCACCCATCGAGTCGAGTCCGGTGAGCTTGCTCATGTAGTCACCCGGCAACGACGGCGCCAGGCGGGCAAGAACGGCAGGCGATAGGGTAACGATCACGCGGTCGAAGTTATCTTCTACCTGGTCTGCCTGCAGCCGAATGCCCGAGTCGGTTCGATCAATCCGCTGCACGCCGACGCCGAGCTTCACAGTGCCACCGCGCTGTTCAACGACCTCCTTCAGCTTGTCCACGAATGCCTGGAAGCCTCCCCTGAAATAGCCGAGTGACGGGCTGCGCTTGTGGATGCGCGCCCAAAACCAGGCCATGTTCACATCCTTGTAATAGTCGCCGAACTTGCCGACGAGCAGTGGCTCCCAAATGGTGGAGTAGGCCGTATTGCCGATGTACTTGCGCAGCCAGTCATGCGCCGTGTAGGCTTCCAATGGCTGCCAATTGTTAGTCAGGCGCAAGTACACCACCACGAGACCAGTGCGCATCTTGTCAACAAAGCTCAGATGAGGGAATGTGAGCACGGCCAGTGGCCCATCGAAAGGATAGGCAGCGCCCTTCGACCAGACAGCCGTGATCGGGCGGCGGAAAACGACCTCAGCCCCAATCTCTCGTGCCAGATTCAAGATATCTGAATCAGACTGGAACAGGTGATGATAGAATCGCTCCAGCGGCCAGTCCCAATGTTCATCTCTGAAGCCCGATGCCAGGCCTCCCGCGAAATCGTTCTTCTCAAAGACAGTGACTGCGTGCCCGGCCTTGCACAGTTCATAGGCGGCGGTGAGGCCGGCCACTCCAGCACCCACGATTGCAACTTTCATACGAACATCCTTATTGAAGCGTCCATCTTTTCTTTATTTACATAACGTTGTCGGTTGACTCCGACGCAGGATGTGCCGCGCCGCGCTGCTGCAGCCACCCCAGTGATAATCCCTCATGCCACAGGTAGAACAGACCGAGCAGGGTAATCGGAACCCAAAGAGCGACGTGTAGCACCAGAGTATAGGTGATGGCCACGCTTTCGGCAACGCCATAGGCCGTCAGCGTTGCCTGAACCGGAAAATCGAAGACGCCAACATAGCCGGGCGTTGACGGTGCAATCGTGAACAGATTGGCTGCTGCCGTTGCCAGCACGAGCACGTAGAACGGCACGCGGAAGGCAAAACCAAGCATAATGATGTAGTACATGCCGGCTTCAAAGAGCCAGATGACGATGGAGAGCACAAAGACCGCCAAGACCTCGCGGGGACTGCGCAGAATGCCCAGACCATCGAGGAACGCACTCACCAGACCGCCGAGCTTCGCCCGCAAGCTGACCGGCAAGAACGCCAACAGCATGTTTGTCAGGCGCATGGCTGCTGAACGCCACGACGCAATAACGAGAAACAGAACCAGCGCAATAACGAAAAGAGGTGCACCAACGCGGATGATACCGCCAAGCAGGTCTGCCCCGGAGCCTGTGCCCAAGGGGAAGAACCACAGGATGAAAATCATGAAGCCAACCATGGTCAGCCCATCGAACATACGCTCGACAACGATGGTCGCCAGGGTTGCACTCTTGCTCACCTTCTCTTGCTCTCCGAGAACGTATGCCCGCACCAGCTCTCCTAGGCGGGCGGGCAGAATGTTATTTGCCATGTAGCCGATGACGACAACGGGGAAGAGTCGTCCTGCTGTCGCATCACGCACCGGACGCAGGAGGATGCGCCAGCGGATGGAGCGCAACCATACACCGATGAAATACGAGACAAGGCCAGGGATGACGAACAGGTAGTTGGCTGTAGACAAGGCCCGCCAGGCTTCCTGCAGTTGCACCCCACGAAAGGCAAGCACCAAAAAGAACAGGCTGATGACAACGCCAAGCCAAAAACGCCAGTTACGCAACATGTGGAGCCTTCCTCATAATTCTGGTGCAACCGCGGCTTCTTCCTGTGCCGTTCGTTGCAGTGAACGCAGGCTCAAGCCCATCCGCCACAGGAAGATAAGGCCCATGCCGGTGATAAGAATATACTGATAGGCGTGAGAGACAACGGCAAGTGCCAACGCCGTTTCGCTGGTGACGGTTGTGCTAAACGTCGTCAGCGACTGGGTAGCGAAGAACTCAAAACTGCCGGCATAGCCAGGTGCAGCAGGCACAATGTTGCCTAGATTGATCACCGTCAGCAGGAAGACCGCAGCGTAAGCAACATGTACACCCCGAATCGGCAGATGAAAGCCCATGATGAGCATGGCATACGACGATGCTTCCAATGTCCAGACAAGTATTGAGAGGCCGATTATGGCAAACAGACTTTCCCGCGAGCGAAGAGCATGCAGTCCCTCGATAAAAAGACGTGCCATGCGCTGAACGGCAGCCGCCACTTGTCCAGGAAGCGGGTGCATGACGCCTGTCAGGATACGCAGGGCAAGATCTTCTTGCACAAGCAGCAAGACGATCACGGCAAGCGCTGTGCCGAATACCAACGCGCCGCCCCGCGCCAGCACCATGCCCCATCCCGGCAACGGATAGACCAATGAAAGGATGACGAGAAAGCCCATGATGGTAACACCATCGAAGACGCGCTCGACGACGATCGTTGCCAGGGAGAGACTGGCACTCAGACTCTCCTTTCGTGCCAGGATATATGCCCGGACTAACTCGCCGATACGGGCAGGCACCAGATTGTTGGCCATGAAGCCGACGACAAGCACGGAAAACGCACTGCCGAGGGGCACGCGTTTCGTCGGAGATAGAATAATTTGCCAGCGTAGTGCACGCGTCAGATAGCCTGTGAATGTCAAAAGGAGGGCGGGCACCACGTAGAGATAATCGGCCGTCCGCAGCGCCGCCCCCAGCTTGCGAAAGTCCACGTTCATAAACACCAGGATCAGAAAGATAACCGTCACCACAAGGCCGATAACCGGTGACCAACGTCGTAGCAAATATGCCTCCCTAAAGGCGTCATGACTGTCACAGGAATCAATGGTTCAAGCATTGAAGCCCTGATGCTCCTCATGCCTCTGACGCCTATGCCATTCATGATGTTCATGGCACCGATGGGTGCCGTCTATTTCACCGGTGCAAACTTCTGAATGCGCTGGTTCATGGCATCGGCCACGTAGACATTACCTGCACTGTCAACGACAATGCCCACCGGCAGGTTGAACGACGTGGCATCATTGCCATATTTGCCCCATATCACCAGAATGCTTCCGTTGGGCGAAAACTTCAGCACGCGATGGCCTTCCGGGTCGGTTGCATAGACATTACCGTCGGCATCGGTAGCAAGATAGGGCTTGTTGACGATGCTCTCGCTATCCCAACCAAGGACCGGCCACTGTGCCAGGTACTTGAACGTTGAGTCGAACTTCTGGATACGGTGATTCCACGTGTCGGCAACATAGATGTTGCCGTCTTTGTCCACAGCGATGCCAACAGGCTCGTTGAACTGGCCATCGAGCGTACCGACGGTGCCAAACTGGCCCAGAAAGGCACCATTGGGGTCGAATCTCTGGATGCGTTTATTGCCTGTGTCGGCGACCAACAAGTTGCCATCTTTGTCAATGACGATAGCACGCGGTCCGTAGAAGACACCCGGTTGTCCACCGGCTGCTCCCTTGGTGTCAACCAGTCCATTGCCCCACTTGGTGATGAACTTGCCCGTGGCGTCGAACTTCTGAATACGGTAGTTCCACGTGTCGGCCACGTAGATGTTGCCGTCCTTATCCACGGCAATGCCCCACGGCTCGTTGAATTGCCCGTCGCCATCACCAAACGAGCCAAAGGCCATCAGAAACTTCCCTGTGGGGTCAAACTTCTGGATGCGGTGGTTCAACGTATCGGCTACATAGATATTGCCAAGACTGTCAAGGGCAACATTCTTGGGATCGGCCAATTGCCCATTGCCTGCGCCACGCTGGCCGCCGATTGTCAGAATACTGGCGATTGTCTTGGTCGCCCGCTCGTAATTCGACTGATCAATGCTTGGGGCTGCCGCCCTTGTCACCGCTGGGCCACCCGACCAGAAGCTGTCGGTTAAGTCCTTGCGCACGTAAACCACAAAATCGGTCGAACCCAACTGGCCGTAGGTTGTTTCTTTGCCCGTGTTGGGGTCCCAGAGGTCGCGGTAGAACCAGAAGCGCCAGAGGCGGCTGCGGCCAACAGGCGACGAGATGATGTCGCCCAACGTGCGCATCCATGTCGAAAACTGCTGCATGCGGGTGGGATTGGTCGGCATGGTCTCGTGAGCCTGGGGGCCTAGGAAGGTGCGCACTGTTTCATCCGGTGATTTATAGAATTCTGGAAACCACCAGCGCAGCTTTAGGTGCGTGCGCGTGTAGTTACCCATCAGAGGCTTCACCTTGTCATCGTTGCCCAATCCAACCATGACGACCGGTGCATCCGGTGGCGCGGTTGGCCCCTTTGGCTCATACCGCTGGTTTTTGTAATCGCGCAGGTACCAAGTGAGTGGCCATGATGACTCGTCGTCATAGACGACCACCATGTCCTTGCCGGATGTTAGACGCTGAGACAACAGGTCAATGCGCTGGACGACGTTCGTCACATCGCGCGTGGTTTGCACGTAGATGAGCATGTCTTTGGCAATGTCCCCAAAGGTGAAGCTCGCCATCAAAGCAGTGTGGATGCTGAACAGCGATGAGCCGGCAAGAATGACCATTGCCAACACCTGTGCGCCCGACTGCATGCCAAGACGCATCCACAGCCAACCGATAGCTACAACGATAACGATCAGCAGCAGGAGCATGGCCAGCCACTGAATCGTCTGCGTTTGCTGGCTGATGGCGGTTGCTCCCAGTGCCGGCCGGCCGCGCAACACAGCACCAAACAGGATGATGAACAACGGAGCGAGAGCGGCGAGAATCAGCCCGCCGTTCTTCTGTACCGTCTGCCAGTCAAACGCTGTCAGCATTCTATCTACAAACCATCCGGCTGCTAGGCAGAGGGGCAGCGTGATATGGATCACCAGCCAGGGCATTTTCTCGCCTGCCCATGAATACAGGATGAGGCTGGCGAGAAACCAATAGAGCAAGAAAAACGGGAAATAACGGCCGATAAGGATCTGCTGCTCTGTCTGTCGTTCACCTGCGCTACGCGTCCTGGCTTGATGCACCGCCCAATAGATGAAACCGACGACGCCAAAGATAAGGACGGTGAACTCTTCGAGCGGCAACATAATAAGGTAGTAATAACCCGGCTGAGCGCCACGGGCAACACCGTGCTGCCCAAGCCAGTAGACGATACCGGTCAACGCTGTCCCAAGTCCGGGCAACCAGTTGAACATGGTGGTGAAGAGCGGCACGATGATGGCAATGAAGATCAGTGCCATCACACTGTAGTGGTATCCCTGGATACCTGCTATTGTCTTTGTCACAATGCCGACGTGTAGCCGATCACCAACGTTGATGCCGAGACCTTCGGCCACGCGCAGGATGACAAAGATGGCCAACGGCAAACCGAGGAGCAGGATGGCAATGGGCAGATTGACAGTTGGTGTGGCGGCATAGATAACCAGCCCCAGCACTGCCAGCGGCCAGAATCCGGTGAATTCATAGACAAGGGCAATGGCAAAAGCTCCGGCCAGGATATAGTCGGTCAGGAAGGTGAGTTCATGACTTGTGTGCCCGATGGCCAGACCCAGGGTGAACACATATAGCCATTTGGCCTCACGGCTGTCCAGGTAGCGCCACACACTGGCGACCATCAGCATGGTGCCTGTCAGGGCAAAGATGTCGTGGCGTAGCGCCCGTGAGTAGTACATGATCGAGGGAGAGATCAGTATGAAGAACATTGTAGCCAGGACGCCGGCTCGTCCCAGGTGCTTGCGCAAGAGCAATGGCAACAGCAGCAGGATCATCCCGAAGAACGCCGGGGCAATCCGCGTCGCGTAGTCGGATGGCCCGAAGAGCATGAAGGCCATATCAACAGCATAGTACAAGAGCGGACCGTGGTACGTCGGATCATACTTGAAACTGCTTCCCGTCTGGTAAAGGTCGAATGACCAGCGGGCATGAATGCTCTCATCGTGATGCAGGGCGCGCGTGCCGAGGTCATAGTAGCGCGTCACACCACCGATCAGGACAATGCCGATGAGCAGAATAGCCCACCAGTTCAGCGTCAATGATGTGAGAATCGGCGTGTCCAGTACGGATCGCTTGCGATCCATTGTTGCCTGCATACATATCTCTCCTAGTCGTCATGATGCACAGCCCACGGCCACGGCTGACGATAGCACAGACGGCTGCCATGGCGTCGGGCGAGAAATTTCGACCATCTATGGTCGTCCTGGCGTCTCCCGGCTCTACCGTCTCCCTCATGGGATGTCTACATGGGTAGGTTTCTTTCCCGGGCAGCGACGGGCAACGAACGCCTGTTACAGAAAACCTACGGCCGGCCCCACAGGGAGAGGGCAGGATCGGCGTGGATCTCGGACTATTGTGGCAGCTTGTAGAACGCGTACATGTCTGTCCCCTTGGGTGTTGCAATCGGCTCGCGCACATGCGCCCAGCGTAGCCAGCGTATCAACGGAGCCTGTGGCATCCACGTTGTTGTCAGGCGATACCTCTGGCTGACATAATCGCGGCCGAGAGCTTTTGCTATGGCATCTTTCGCTTCGGCCGGAACGATGACAATGGGCGTCTTGGTCGTCGGGCCGACACGGGTCACGGTGAGATTGATAAACTGTCGCAAATACCACTGTATCGGCTGCTTGAGGCGGTCGTCTACTGTGATGACGATGGCGTCGTCGCCTTGTAGGCGAGACACGGCCTGCACATCACGCAGCATGAGGCGTACATCACCCGCTGTCTGTTGCATGAGCATTGGTTCCGTGGCGTCTGCCCGGCTGATCTGATTGAGCTGAGACAGTGAATGCACCGTGTATACCGTCAGGGCGAAAGCCGCTGCAAGCCCGAAGGCTAGCAGTGTCAATTGCAGGCGCAGCCGATAGGCGTACCAGACGGCCAGGGCAACGAGCAAACCGATCACGACAAGGAGCATTACTGTCGAGATGTTCTGGATCAACCTGGCAAGGGACGTGAACCGACCACCAAAGAGCGTCATGGGGCTGAACAGAGGTACAAAGGATAGGGCAATCAGCAGGAACAGGAAAGCCAGGATCCAGACATCGCCGTTCACGCTGGCAAACAGGTCTGACTCGAGAACCCTGCCGATGAAGTAGCCGGCAAGCAGGGTAACGGGCAGAACGATGAGTGCTGCAGACGCCGGGCTCTGATCGCCAAGGAGGATAAAGAAGGCGAAGGCAGCAACAGCCCACCAGACGAGCAATGGCAGCACAGAGAAGGCAGCCGTATCACCTTGTGTTTTGTGTTCGTCGCTATCTGCGCCGGCAACCTGCTCACCCTGTTGCAGAGTGCTATTGCCTGCCTGAAAAGCAGGCAAGCGCACGACACCGCTGGCGTGCAGGGTCAGGAGAACCATGGCCAGCAGCCCTGCCAGAGCGGTACTGAGAGCAAAAGGTTCATAGGCGAGAAGGATGCGCACATAGAAGCCCAGCCGCTGGGCAATTGTGCCAACCGTCGCCCCGGTGATCCAGCTCGCAAGAGGGTCAACGAGTGCACTCTGTACCCCCTGCAGATTTGTCAGCAAACCGGTACCGAGCAGGACGGCAGTCGCTATGAAGATGATCGCCGCCTTGCGGATGGCTGTAGCCGGCAGGTCACGTTCTTCCACCGAGCGCAGCCAGGAGACCGCTGCAAAGATAGCCAGGATGAGTGCCGTCGGCCCGGCAGTGCGATCGGCGGCAAACATGATGCCGAGGGCCAGGGCGGCAACATAGATGTACGTTTCACTGGCCTGACGGTGGTAAGCAAGAGCAGAGGCCACGATGACCAGCGCGCCGGCCGCCACGAACATGCCGCCATCAACCGAACGCGAGACGAAAACGAGCGATGGAGAGAGTGCAAGGAGAGCAGCTGCAACCAGAGCACCTGCCCTCCCCAAGTCGCGACGCATGGTAAACGGCAAGAGAACACATACCACACCACTGAGGGCGGGTAACAGGCGCGCCGCGGCATCGCTGGCCCCAAGAACAAGAAACGATACCATAGCACCAAAAACGGCCAGGGGCATCTGTGTCACCGGCGCCGGATTCGGCAAGCCACGATAATAGGTCCACGCCGCCCATGCCCTGGCCGCCTCGCTCTCCTGTAGCGGCAAGCGATCAAGGGCATAGAGCCGGACGGCCGCGGCGACAACGGCAATCAGCATATACAATGCGGTTTCAAGGCTGATGCTCCAGGGCAAGCCCTCTGCTTTTTCGACCTGAACAACAGTCGGCAGTGGGCGCGTTATGGTGGGTTTGCCTGCTGCACCAGGCTTAGCCGTACCGGGTCTGGCCGCAGGCGGTTTGGGTGGCGGGGCTGCGCTCACCGACACGGCAGCCACGCGCTTTGCCTTCTTTGCTTTGGCAGGGGTGGTATATCTATCTTTGCTCATAAGTCCTCAAGTTGGAAAAGATGCGCCCTTTTGGACGGAGTCTGCGACCCCGTCCTCCTCCTATCATTGCCTCATCCGGTAAATCGTGACGTTGCCCTGCTGGTAGGCAACGTCCATGAATGTGGCAAACTTGCCCAGCGCAGTGGCATCATACTTAGGCTTACCGTCGGCAGTGCGGGCATCGCGTTCGAGCCTGCCAACGTAAACGTAGGTGACATTGTATTTCTTCAGCAGATTCCTGGCTTCGTTGATATCGGTAGTGGCGTAAATGCGGTCCACATCGCCCTCACGCGACTCCCAACCTTTGGCTGTGCCACGCCACTGAATCTCATGGCCCGGCCACCCCAGAACCGTTGGCAGGCCAGTATGGGTGGCAATCCGAGCATACTCGCTGTACGACCCTCCGACTGCTTCCAGGATCGTCGGTGTGTCGGTGACATTCTTGTTCAGCCATTGGATGGCGTTGTAATCGTCGGGCGAACTGGCTTTCATGTATACTGTACCGTCTAAGGTTGGCACGCCCTTGAACTCGTTTGCCTTGGTGTAGAAGGCCATCACCGGATAGAAAGTGCAGGCGAGAACGAGAGCCAAGGCACCGGTGAGATAGGCGATTCTCGGGACGCTGAATCGCAGCGTCATGCCCATCGGCCGCGCCGCCACCACATAATACAGAGCATAGGCCGACACCAGGGACAACAAGATCCAACCCTGATACTGAAACTTAAACACGGTGTTCATGCGGCTGAGATCGCCGCCGAAGTTGTCGTTGATATGCAGCCACTCCGGCAAGAGCAGAGCGGCGCAGCCGGCTGCTGCCAAGAGAAGGACAAACAGATCCGAGGCATCGGCGTGCACAAAAGCGATTAGCAGAAAGACAATCAGCAGGATAAACACCAGTAGCATCAGCGAGACAAGGACGCCGGCCAGCGAGGTCAGAAGCAAAGTGGTGACCGTACTCCAGATCTGTAGAAAGAACATGCCTGCTGCGACAATGAGGCCGGCCGCCGCCAACGGTGCAATCGCGCCATGTGCTGTAGCCTTGACCGCTGCCGGCTGCTGTCGCCACTCATGGAGCTTCACCGCCAGGAATCCGACCAGAATAAACAGGAATGTGCCGAAAATGATCAGGAAGTGGTGTAACTGCGAGCGCACACGTACCACGCCAAAGCCACTGGCCTGCGACTGGAAACTCAGATAGAAGGGGAGATACAGTAAAATCGCCAGAACGGCGAGCGGGGCGGCGAATAAGAGAAACTCTTTGATGGTGGCCATGTCGAACCTGCGCCGCTCACGATACAAGCGCAAACCGTAGGCAGCAACGACAATGGCCGTGTACGTGGGCAGGTCCCAGCTATTCAGGAAGAAAAGCCCGCCGAGGAGCAAGGCCGGCAAGAACCAGACACCGATGAGGGCGGTCCACTGCTTCTCGCGGGCCAGCCCCATCAGGTCATGGCACGGGGTTAGCAAGATGTTCAAGGCAAGAGCCAGCGCCATCAGCACATAGGGAAGAGCCAGCACATGTGGATGATTGTCGCCCAGCATGAAGCTGAAGAAGGGAAATTCGTTGATAGTGTAATCGCCGATAACGCCCTTTGTGCCGATGACCCGGCTTGCCTTCCACCACCACCAGTTTGACGTCGGATACCACGTAGGGCTGACATAAGGTTGAGTCATGTCGGCAATGCCGACCGCTTTCCAAAATGCCTGTGATCCGAAGCCGTGCGCATAGAAAAACTCGAGAAATCCCTCGAGATTACCCATGATGGCCAGGAAGAACGAGGCAAGCAACCCGGCGGGAATTGCCACCCGCCCTACCGGTGGGGCCATCGCACGTAGCGATTGCTCTGTGCCGCCCTCGCCGACCGTGCGACGGGCCACGAGATTGTAGATAATGCTGAATGCACCGGTCAGCGTCAGGGCAAAGCCAAGAACCTGCATTAAGTTGAACGAAACCGTGGAGGCAAGCCCCGACAGCCGTGTGAGCAGTGCCATCATTAGATAGCCCATGTAATAGTAGCTGATCGAGAAGCCAGATAACCATGGATCAACCGGCGGAAACTGCTCGCTGCGTAGGATGCCGTTGAGGAAAGCGAGTTCCATTGGCTTCTCGGTAGCGATGATCTCTGGGTTGTACGCTTTGAAGAATGCCCACACGAGCACGCCTGTCAGGAAAAGCCCCTCTTCGACAACGATGATCCGCACATTGGCGCGTAGCCAGGCTAGAATTGCCGGCGGTTGTGTGTGCCGGATGGAAGACTTGTTCTTGCGCTGTTGCTTGCCTATAGCTGTTGTTGCGCGGCGCACCGTGCCAGGTGCCGCCGTCTCGACATTAGTGCTCGCCGCAGTCACAGTTATTGGACGTCGGGTAGCCCACCACCAGGAGAAAGCGGCGAGGCCGACAACGAGAAAAACCACCGTCGAACGCTCGTTCTTGACAATGCCCAAGATGGCCAGAATCCAGAGGATGTATGACAAGAGAAATATGGCAAGGGGCTTGGCAAAGGCATAACCACGATCGGCCAGATTGGCAAATAGTCGCCAGGCCAGGGGCAAGGCAGCCAGCCCGGCTATCTCGACGACGAGCCACCAGATAACGACGTCTGCCATCAACTCTCCTTAGTATGCGCAGACAGCATGCGACGCAATCGAATCAGAGTAAACCGCAAGGACATGGGCATGGCGTGCCGATAGTTTAGCAAGCAGGTGTCGGCATGTCAAGTGCACCACCTGCCGAAACTATTCAACATTAGGGTAACAGCACTTTCGCCGGAATGCCCCCACCCCTTCCACTTGACCCTCCCGCAGGTTACCCAAACCTGCGGGAGGGTATAGGCATACCGATGCTCCTGCTTCCAGGGTAAACGTGAACAGTTACCACCTGCTGAGTCGTCGTGCACATCCGGGCCTGGCAAGGGGTTAGTGCAAGGCTTCACTCTCTTTGCTTGCCACCATCTCTCGATAATGGTGACGACTCACTACCTCCGACAGTGGCTTGCGGAACTGCGGTTTCTTCAGGCCGAGCCGATCAAGGGTGTAGGCAAGCATGACCCGCAGCGTCGCCAGGCCATAGATGACGCTATTCTTGAAATTCACCGAGGAAGCCTCGGCGAAGTAGCGGGTAGGCACGCCAATCTCGGCAATCTTGAAGCCAAAAGCCACCGTCTGAGCGATGACCTCCGTATCAAAAACGAAGTTGTCTGAATTGAGCAGAAAGGGTATGGTCAGGAGCAGGCGACGGCTGTAGGCTCTGAAGCCGGTATGGCATTCCGACAGGTGCTGGCGCAGAACCAGATTCTCGACCGCGGTCAGGAACCGATTCGATATATACTTGTAGAGTGGCATGCCACCGGCGAGGGGGCCGCTACCCAGAAAGCGCGAGCCGAGAACAAGATCGGCTTTACCGTCAATGATCGGCTGGATCAATTGGGGCACAAGCCGCGAGTCATACTGATAGTCAGGATGGAGCATGACGACAATATCTGCGCCATCCTTGAGCGCTTCTAGATAGCATGTCTTTTGATTGCCACCGTAGCCCTTGTTCTGGACATGGATAATCACTTTGAGGCCAAGCCGGCGGGCGATCTCCACCGTTTCATCCTGGCTGACGTCATCCACCAGGATCACTTTGCTGACAACCCCGGCCGGCAAATCATTGTACGTCCGCTCCAGTGTCTTGGCGGCATTGTATGCGGGCATGACCACCACTACCTTCGGCTTATCGGCCATGCGTCTCCTTCCATGATTATGTCGTTGATGATGTTCCGATCAAATATCAAAGTCAACGTTCTCCTGCGCCAACGCTCCTGCTCCGGCAGACGTTGGCGGCATGGTGACTTGCTCTGCTGCCATGCCCGCACCCCAGTGCAACGGGACACGGATGAAGCGTCCTGCGACAACAGCAGCAGCAAGCAGCAGCAACAACACTGTGATGATAATCTGCAGCCACGACCACAGACTCAACATAGTTGTGCGCCAGCCGATGGTGGCCACCAGCCGTCGGGCGTCGGCTTCACTCATGCCCAGTCTGGTCTGGATCTGCCTGGCGACCTCGTCGCCGCCCCTTTCGACATACATGCTTGCCATGTCCCTCGGTTGCCACTGGCGCACAATATCGTTGGCGCGATCTATGTTCAGCAGCGCGGCCTGGGGTCCCCAGAGTGGAAGATCCTGATAGACGCTCGCTAAAGCCCGGTCGCGGCTCAAATAGGGCACGCTGTCACGCACGTTGCTTGCCGCAACAAACGCAATCAGGCCGATCAGGGCGACGAGTGGTATGACAACAGCCAGGCTATACCAGTGCGCCTGGCGGCGCACCGCCAGAGCGCCCGCCCCCAGCCCCAGTGCAGCCGTGAGCAGAGCAGCCAGACCGAACAGGCTGATGACTGCCCGTACGTTGGTCTTGAGGGCGAGTAGCGCCCAGAACAGGGCAAACATAAGCGTGCCGGTGGTAGCCAGGAGCGGCACGGTGTTCTTTGCCCCACTCAGGCGTGACACAACCGGCGCGCTGAAAGCAGTAGACATAAGCTCGCGAATCGCCACGTGGCCGACGCGGGTTGCCGCCTCGATGCCGGCGAAGAGCAGCAAGGCTTGCAGGACAAACATGAACCGGTAGAGCATGGGTAGCCAACTCTTCTTGAAACCGGGGAAATCTTTGAAAAGCCAGGCGGAACCGGCGGATATGACCGTCAGCGGCCCAGAGGCGCGAACGTAATCCTGGCGCGGCTCCGTTGCCGGGCCGCCTGGGACGCGCATGGTGTCGGCTTGTAGAGCAGCGCGCAGGCTATCCCAGTCGCGCTGACCGGCTTGGGCCACCCGTTCTATGTCGGCTAGGGGCATCGGCGTCATGATGGCATAGAAGTCCCATCGCCATAACGTAGCGATACTGATCAGAATGAGTACAGCGAGCAGACTTTGGGCCAACATGCCGCCGAAGCCAACCGGTAGAGCATCTCGCTCGTTCTTGAGCATGTGGCTGGTGATGCTGCTACTGATCAGACCGTTGAAGCCAGAGATAGCCCCGGCAGTGATCACCATTATCACGTAGGGGAAGACCTTGCCGGTCAACACAGGGCCGTTGCCAGAGACATAGGCCGTTGTCGCCGGCAGTCGTAGCGATGGTGCGGCGAAGGCAATTCCACCGGCAAGCGCAACAACCCCGATCAACAAAACATAGCCAGAGATGGCAGCGCGAGCCCGTGCAAGCAACCGCAGAGGCAGACTAGCCGAGACAAAGCAGTAGACAGCTACGAGGATGATAATGACACCGCGGTTGGCCAACAGCCCTGAGGCTACAGGCCGCGTGACCAGGCCTGCTCCGAGGGCTGTAGCCACAGTGAGCAGTGCCAGCCCGAGGGCAATCGCTTCCGCTGTTCGTCCAGGCCTGAGCCATCTCTCGTAGACTGAAGCCAGAATGGCCGCGACGACCGTCACCAGCAGTACATAGAGCACCCAGGCATTGCCGACAAGAACATCGGCCAGAAGGGCGCCAGTCATGGCCAGGAAGATGAGCAGGGCCAAAGCAACGATTCCCCAGGCGGCCAACCCTGCCCACGGACCAAGCTCTTCGGCGATCAAACCCGGAAGAGATGCTCCCCTGTGACGGGTAGAGCTGACCAGCACCACCAAGTCGTGGACAGCACCACCCACAATCGCTGCAACCAGTATCCACAGATAGCCGGGAAGGTAGCCGAACTGGGCAGCCAGGGCAGGTCCCACCAGCAGGCCGCCTCCGGCAACTGAGGAGAACTGGCAGCCAAGAAGTATCCATCGTCCCGTGGGCAGACGCTCAACACCGCTACTGATGTCGCGGTCAGCAAGCCCGACAATGTGCGTGGCGATGAAAGATCCATAAAGCCGATATGCGAGAATGAGTGTGCAGATCGCGGCCAGCACCAACCACAGGGCGTTATCGGAACGCTTGGTGAGGACATACCACATGGAGAACAGGACAATACCTGCCAGGATAATCCACAGGGATCGCTCTTCCTTGTCTTCCATCTCTAATCTCCGTCGTGCCTGGTGGTTTGGTCGAGCCTATTATACCATAATGTCTGAGCAGATGGCACTTCACGGCAATGCCTGCGTCAGCACCATGGGCGGCAGCGGCGTCAGGTCGGCGGCCCCAGGTGGTGCCCAAAGGAGCTGCAGGGCCTCGGTCCGTCCGGTTGGACTATGGAAGTCAAGCCGAATCGTATGAGTTCCCTCGTCCAGAAACGCCGAACCTTCCCGCCGCTCCGACATGCCGGCGGGAAACGACACGACAACCCGGCCATCAATCGCCAGATTGCATGACCCATCAACAGCCCTGACGGCGAAACGATAGCTGCCTGGCATCTCCACGGCAAGCAATCCGTTCCAGCTCGCCACGTACGGTTTCTGTCCATATATCAGGGTGAAGGTCGTGAACCGGTTGTACAGAGCCGGTTCGATGACCTCCAAAGTGGGCACGCCGGTGGCATCGGAGCCGGCATAGTACATGGCCCGCAAACCATGAATGGTTGGCATTATGGCCAGGTACTCACTGCCGATCACACCGGTGTGTCCATCGGGACGGACCCACATCAGGCGTAGCCTTCCGCCACTGGTGCGATAGTCAATGCGTAGACCATGCCAGCCGACGGCAAGCCGTACCGTTCCCTGAGCCGCTGCCGATGTCGTGCCTTTGTGCACTACAGACACATCATCCACAAACACATCGCCGATGCCATCGCCTTCCATACGCAATTGGTAGCTGCCATAGACCGGTGCAAAGAGACTGCCATCCCATCGTACCGTGAACTCGCCGTTTACTCCTTCAGGACGCTGCCGTGCCCAGTCGAAATCGAGGTTGGCATCCCGCCGTTCGATGATACGTTCATCCGCGGCAATTGCCTGATAGCGTCCACTCAGGCCTTGATAGGTAGCGATGTCAGCAACGGGGACGAGGTAACTGGTGAAAAGCAACTCGCCGGCGGGGTTACGGAACTCCTCGACCGTTCCATGTGGGTAATAGGCACGCACCAGACTCAGCGCCGGGGCCGACGGGGACATGGCAATGAAAGCTGCTGTGCGTGTGATAGTCTGGCGCACGGGCAGGTAATCCTGCCACGTTGTCATCATGTAGCCGGTTTTGCCCGGCGCAAAGAAGCGGAACAGGGCATCGTTCGGGGCAAAGTCGCCCCCCACGGCAAACGGCGTCACGTCGTGGCTCTCAATGTATCGCAACACTTCGGTGCGTGCATCATAGGCCCGCGACGGTGCCCATTCAGCGAAGAAGCTGGTGTAATTGAGGGCCAAAATCAGCACTGGTACTCCAATGAACATAACCATGCCTGCCGTAACGGAGGCTGCCCCTCCGATGCGAGAGGTTAGTGCCCAGATCTGCTCGAGGGCCATAGCTGCCATCAGGCAGAACAGGGGAATCAGGCCCGTCATGCGAGGGCCGTTGGGCGTGCCCTGGATCAGTACATGAAAAGCAAGATTGATGACAAGATAGGCGAGAAGCAGGGTAAACGTGCCCGGTTCGCGCCAACGCCGCAGGCAGACGGCCAGACCCAAAAAGAAAAGAATTCCTGTCACAGGGTCGAGCATGACGGCATGATAGTGCTCGCTCACCTCCGGGTAGTAGGTGAAGCCCCACAATGCACGGTCGGTCTGCTGAATGAAGAGGCTAACAAGAGATGCCTGTGGATTGCCCAGGACGGCAGGGTTATTCAGCCATAGATGGATCGTTGTGTAGCCCAGCACGCGGCCAGGATTGGCGACATAGTAACCGATCTGTGGCGCGGTGATGAAGAGCGCCGTCGCGAGCATAACCAGACCAAGGCGAACATAGATTGACCACCGCCGACGGTCTGTTGCCATCATGAAAAGCAACACACCGGCGACGATGATAGGAATGGCGCGGTTGGCGAAGTAGGAATAGGTGCTGAACCCTACAACAATCCCACAGGCAAGGGCATCGCCTATGCTCCGGCGCCGCACGCAGTGCAGAAGGAGATAGATGGCTGCCACGGTGAAGACGGCCGATTGGGCGCTGTTAATGCCATAGCGACCGAAAAAGATGTCGCTGCGAGCGACGGCCAGCATGAACGTTGCCAGCAATGCAAACGGTGTGCCCACGAACATGCGGGCAAGCAAATAGAGAAAAGGCAAGGTGAGAACAGACGTCAGGGCGCTGGCTATACGCATGGCTTCCAGCCGGTTGTCCCACACCTTCAGTAGCATTGCTGCCGGCAGCATCGTCAGGCGTGGCATATCGCCAAAGCCGGTAGAAAACATGTTGCGCACCGTGCCACTGGCAATGGACAGTGCGTCCAGTCCGAAGTTCGCCTCATCGCTATTAATGAACGGTGGAATGCGATCAATCTCGAAGATACGTAAATAAAGGGCCAGGGTGACAATCCCCAACAGACAGACGATCTCGGCAAGACGGTTGCTGCTGAGCGATGAGATCGCTGCTCGAAACCGCATGCCAGGCGACGGCAATGAGAGCCGCCACCCCAGTAATGCAGCACAAAAGATGGCCAGGGTGGCAAGCCAAAGCACAAAGGCGTCACCCTGCCTGGAGTCATGCATGACGTAGATGGTCGCCGTAGCATTCAGTCCGATGGCAAGAACCATGGTCGGTGCTGACCAGGCAAGCGCTGCCGGGCGGACAGTTTCTGCCGTCTGCTCACGGCGAACGGGTGCTGACGGAAGCGCCCACCCGGCCAGCACCAACCCGATGACAAATAGGACGCGGCCTTGCGGCAAGGGCTGGTTGCGTGAGAGATAGCTCTGGGCAACAATCAAGAGCACGAGCGATAGGGCGAAAACGGCCGGCGCAAGCCTCCTGCGTGCCGGGATCATCGCTTTGCCCACACCTGGATGCGGCTGTTGCCGGTATCGGCGATGTAGATGAGGCCAGATGCGTCCATGAAGATACCCACCGGCTGCATGAACTGGCCGTCACCCGAGCCCTGGCTACCCCACGCTGCCAACACACTCCCATCGGCACCATAAGCGCTGATCCGGCTATTGTCCGGATCGGTGACGTACACTGTGCCGTCCGGGCTGACGGCAAGGTGTGGGCCGGCAACAGTCCCAGCGGCGGGAATCCGCCACTGCCCCAGATAGCGTCCGTCTGCCGTGAAGCGCTGGATACGCTGATTGTAGGTGTCGGCGATGATGATGTTGCCGGCGCTATCAATGACCACATCGGTCGGCTGCTGCAGCTGGCCGTTGCCTTTGCCGGCCGTACCGACGGTTCCGAGCAACTGGCCCGTGGCCGAGGCGCGCACGATGTTATTGCCACCGGTATTGGCGAAGTAGAGAACGCCTGAGCCGTCCACAGTCAATCCGCGCGGCCGGTAGAGCCCCAGGCCATCGCCGATCTTGCCGAGAAACTCCCCGCGCGCCGAGAAGCGTTGGGCCGAATCGCGCTCAGCCTCTAGAACGTAGACATCGCCGTTCGGAGCAACGGCAATCGCAATCGGTTCGAGGAAAGGCTCACGACCGCCCTTCCATTCGGCCAGGAACTTGCCCTGGCGATCGAAGATCTGCACGCGTTTGTTGCCGGTGTCTGCAACATAAATGTTGCCGTTGAGGTCAACGGCCACACCTCTTGGATTTCTGAATTCACCCTGCCCGCCGCCCTCGCGGCCAATAGTCAACACCGGCTCCAGGGTGCCGATCTGCTGGCCTATGGTCGCAGGCGGCTTGGCGACGGGAGTCTGGCCGGGCTGGGTCGGCGTTGTAACAGGCGGCGACGGCGGCGCGATGACGATAGGCCCGCTGATAACGGCACCAGGCGGGAAAAGCACACTGGTGGGGACGATTTCTTTGCCTCCACCGGGGCGAACCCAGTAGAGGTCGAGGGTGCGCCCACCATCATCCTGAAAATAGCGTAGACGGATGTCATGCAGACCCTCAGTGAGATTTGTGCGACCTTCCACGTAGCGCTCAGAGTGGTGGCCGCCGTTGTCCACGACGAGCTTGTTGTCTATCCACAACTGTGAGCCGTCATCAGAAGATGTGGCAAAGACATATTGCCCGTCCTGAGGAGCGTAAATCTTGCCTTCCCACTCGATGCTGAACGGCGCCGGTAAGAGATCATTGGGCGATACGAACAGATCTTTCTGTTGAATGACCGGCGCGCCGGCCCAGGCGTTGCCACGATAGTACTTGCCCAGTAGCCCGTTTGACCCCAGGTCAAGTGTAAACAGGGCCGAGCGCGGAATCACCTGCTCGCTTCCGTCCACCGGTTTCCAGCGCAGGCTTAGGGTACCGCTGCGACTTGGAACGGTTGTCTCCACCTGTAGGTTGTGGAAGCCGCCGATCAGGTTCAGGCTGGCTCTCTGCTCCCCACCCGTCGTTGTGATGGCAACCTGACTATCCAGGGTCACGGTTGCCGGATGGCTCGACTCCAACGTCAGCACATATTGCCCGTAGCGGCCGGCAAAGAGAGCCGCAGTCCAAACGACGCCGAACGGTGGGTCAAGGGGTGCAGCCGTTGCCCAGTCGGCGGCGATAGTGTCTTCAGTGCGGCGCAATGCAGGATTACTCGACCGATCGCCGCCGGCGTAGTAGGCTGCTTTGACGCCCTGTGCCCGCTCTGCTTCCTCCCGCGTTACGGTGATCTCAATGTAGCCGGGATTGCCGAATCTATCTGCCCAGGTCTTGATCTGGACACCAGGGTAGTAGGTCTGAAAGAGTGTAACAAGCTGGCGCTGAGCCGGTTCTAGAATAAAGATGCAGTCCTTGCCACCCACATCGCGCAGCGGCAGATGCTGTGCCTGGTTGAAGGTCTGATAGGGTAGGCCATTATCGAGGAACTTGACGGCCGAGTGATTGGTGTAAGCAGCGGCCACGTACATATTGTGGGTTTTGCCAAGGCGGGCGACTTCCTGGGCAACGGCGTTCTGCACCGGGTCAAAGTCGTAGTAGACGGAGCGATTGTTGGCCTGAAGGTCAAAATAGACGTGCATGTTCGCTGCTAAAGCGATGACTGCAACGACTGCCGCCAAAACCTGCAGGCGTGATCGGACGCCTGCACCGCAATTGACACGCGCAAACATGTCGATGCGTTCCGCACTCAGGGCTGCCAGCAAACACACCGCAGGCAGGTTCGTGATCGTGCGTAGCGAGTGTGGGTTGGAGTCGGCCAGTGAAAAGACACCGGGCAGCATCCCTACGGCCAGCCAGGTAATGAGCATGCTGTTCTCGGCCTTGCGCCAGTTGAGCAGGGCATAGCCGAAACCCAGCACGAGGAAGATGCCCGTGATCGGGTCAACCATTGGGTTATCGGGAAGGTTATGGCGCGGACGCGGGTCACCCTGATAGTTGAACATGCCGAAGGCTTTGCGGATGTTCGCCCACAAAGGCGCATAGGATTTCTCGCGCTCTATATCCTGAAAGACGGACGCCGACTGGGCGCGCGACCACAGATCACCCGGATGCTTAAGGTAGTATACCCCCAACGGCGTAAATGACACGAAAAGCGCAAGGCTGAGCAAGACGAGGCCGGGTGCGTAGATGCGCAAGAACGAGCGATTGCCGAGCACTTTGTAGATAAGGTAAAGGAGGACGAGCAAGGGAACGACGCGAAAGGCCAGGTAGGTATTCAAGCCCAACCCTATGGCCAGACCTGACCAGATGAAGTCCATAGGTTGGCGCGTGCGCAGGCCGCGCAGGAGGAAGAACATGGTCAGGGCCACGAAGAGGACGACGGCAATGCCGTCGAAGACAACGCGGCTGAAGTTGATTGCCCAGGTTGAGATGGCCATGGCGAAGGCGGCAATGAGCGCGCCCCGTGGTCCCAACAGCTCGCGGCCGAGAAAGTATGTGGCAATGATGGCCAGCATGCCGATAGCGATGGTGTACAGGCGCAGCTTGATGATGCTGATGCCTACAAGCTTAAGGTAGAGGCCCAGACCGTAGTAGAAAAATGTCGGATGGCCGGTAAAGTCGGGAACGAACGGCAGGTAGTTGCTACTACGCGCCATCTTCAGGCCGAGGGAGCCCACATCGCCCTCATCGAGATACAGTGTTCCAGGAAACGAGCCCAAATGATAGAGGCGGAGGAGGAGGCCCAGGAGCAAGATACCGCCAAATGCGATCCATTCCCATTGTTCGAGGTGGATTTTGCCTGTCTCGGTCAGTCCTTGCCGCCAATAAGCCACGATCAGAGCCAGCAAAGCGGCCATCGTCACGATGATGGCGGGATTGTATCGCTCTTGCATGAAGAGAGCGAAGGCGAGAGCACCGAGAACGGCAGCCGGCAAGGCGCGCACCAGCGAATAACCAGTAGCAACAGTAACAGGTTTGCCGACCGCGGCCGGCAGGCCCCGCACCGCCCGTGCAAAGAGGAATATGGCGACAAGGTAGAAAAGTGTGCCGTCCAGAGGATATTGCCGCCGCATGAAGTAGACCTGGCCGATCAGGCCAAAGAGCAGGCCGAGGCTGAGCAAGACAAACTTGCGAAACGCCCTGCTTCTGTGTGTCACGCGTGGGATGGCTGCGGCGGCGCCTCCCAATGTATCAATACCAGCGGACATGAACACACCTCTACTTCACCAATAGATTGCTGTTCGGCACGACCTCGAAGACGCCGTCGGGTCGCCGCCAGCTCAAACGTAGCTCGGAATAGCCCTTATTGTTTGCGTACTTGACCTGGATGTCATGCAACCCTGCCGTCAAGTCAATTTGCACCTCACTGAGGCCAGGTGTGCCGTTTAGGTAGGTACGACCATCAATGATGAGCCAAAAGCGGTCATTGCTGACACCCTGGAAGACGTACCTGCCGGTTTGAGGAGCATTGATCTTGCCGGTCCAGATGGCGCTCCATGGCCCCGGTTCAATCGGATCGGGATGCCAGCGGAAAGCTAGATAGGGGTCCACCTGCACAAACTCGGGCCGTCCCTGCCAGGTCTCGCCCCGATAGTAGCGACCAACCAGGCCGTTCTGCGGTGGTGTTGCCGCGATCAGCGCTGTCAAGGGAACGACCTGGCGCTGGCCGCGTGGCGGCGTCCAGTACAATGTGATGTTGCGCCCACTGAACTGAATGTTAACCGGGTGCATACCTTTAGCCAGGTCAACAGCAGCCTGCGTCTTGCCCCGGCCGATGTCAAGCACCTGATCGTCGATAGATATCTTCGCGGGGCCGTCGGCAAGCACCTCGAAGGTGTACGTTCCGGCGTCCGGCGGCACGATGCTGCCGGTCCACTCGACATTGAACGGCTGCGGCACAGGCGGCTGCGTGGCCCAGTTGAAATCTATGATCTTGTCTGTTCGCT
>Ga0272448_1001646_pt1 | contig 29540 bp, 32 predicted proteins | sample YNPCB0191_FD_202220 | JGI IMG/M metagenome (GOLD analysis project Ga0272448, IMG submission 202220) | Hot spring sediment microbial communities from Yellowstone National Park, WY, United States - YNP-CB-019-1 | ecosystem: Environmental > Aquatic > Thermal springs > Hot (42-90C) > Sediment...
TCCCCTCTTAATAGCCATTAAATAATAAACTAACATTGAAGAATAATCACCTATCCTATGATAATAATTACCCAAATTATACATACTGGTAATATTACCTTGTTCAATAGCCATTAAATAATACTTCTTCATTGGCTCGTATTCTTCCCTATCGTGATAATAATTACCTAAATTAATCATACTATCAATATGATCATAGTCAATAGCCAGTTCATAATATTTTTTCATTTGATCATATTCTTCCCTATTGCGGTAATAATTACCTAAATTAATCATACTACCAATATGACCCTTACCAATGGCTAGTTCATAATATTTTTTCATTTGACCATATTCCCCCCTATCACGATAATAATTACCTAATTTAATCATACTATCAATATCACTGTGGTTAATAGCCAGTTCATAATATTTTTTCATTTGTTCATAATCCCCAATTTTATAATAATAGATAGCTAAATTGTCCATGCTCTTAATATTTCCTAATTTGATAGCCATTTGATAATATTTCATCATTAATTCATAGTTTTTAATATTATGGTAATACGTAGCTAAATTATTCATACTGCCAATATGTCCATATTCAATCGCCATCAGATGATATTTCTTCATTAATTCATAGTCACCTATTTCATCATAATAATTGGCTAAATAATACATCGCATCACTATTTCCATATTTAATCGCTATGGAATAATATTTCTCCATTTGTCCATGCTCTTTAATTTTATAATAATAATTGGCCAATCCGACCATACTTTCAGTATGTCTGTGTTCAATCGCCACAGTAAAATATTCCTTCATTAATTCAATGTTACCTATTCTGTAGTAATAGTTAGCCAAATAATTCATAGCATCACTATTACCATATTCAATAGCCATTAAATAATACTTCTTCATTTGTTCATAATTTTTAATATTCTGATAATAATTTGCCAATCTAATCATACTATCCGTATATCCATATTCAATTGCCAATAATAAATATTTCTTCATTTGTTCATAATTTTTAATATTATGATAATAAGCACCTAAAGAATCTAATGCAATAATATTACCTTGATTGATAGCTAGTTGATAATATTTTATTAATTCCTTATTATTATTATTAATTTGGTAATAGGCTCCATAATATAAATAGACTATAGAATCATCAGTAATATTATCATCTTTAATATTGCAAATTAATAATTTATGTATTACTATCAATGATTGTGGATTAGTAATTTTAATATAGTTATAGTTATGTTGTTGTAAATAACGTATTATATCGACTTCCATTTGTAATTGTCTATCCCATTAAATTTAAAATTAATCTTAATTATATTCACATTTATAAATCATCAAGTAATCCGTACAATTATTAACTTATGAATTTAAAACTTGATTGTTGTTAATGAAGTTTCTTAATATTTTCATTTCTATTTAAATTAGCCATAGCTAAAATATTACCCTGTTCAATCACTAAACACTCTATAACTCTTTAGAATATTATTGGGTGTCCATCATATTAATAATTTATGTATTTTTCCCTTTAATTACTGTTGATTATTAATTTTAACATATCAGTAGTTATGTTGTTGCTACATATTACATATAAAAATAATGACTTATTATTACACTAATATATCAGTGTAATAATAATGCTGACCTATTATACTCTTACATTAATAAGTCAGTGCAAAAATTTTACTCCTCGTACATTAACCAGTTATTTCATTTTTATTGACTGTTAACATAAATATTAAAATAATCAACAATTTGGTCTTTTAAGTTGGAGTTATCAACTATTGTTAAATAGTCTAAAAGTAAAGGATCTTTACTTTTTATTTTTTGATATATAGTACTTTTTGACTCAACGCGCGCAAGACGCTGCCATTACTTAATTGAAAATGATACTGGATAATTTTCGCTCCTATTGATTGATCACGAAACCTAAAATGTAAAACATCAAGTGGTAATCCTTTAATGATTAGGCGGCTATATTTATCTTTCTTTTTATCAATCTCTTTATAGAGGTATATTTGATTCAATAACTCACTTGTGTTATTTTGATAATAATGTGATAAGTTAGTTAAACATTGTACATTAAATTTATCGATGAATCTTAAATAATAATAAAGTATTTCATCTATCTTTCCTAGTCGCTGATAACAATCAAATAAGTTAATTAAACTCATAAGATTTCCTCTATTGATAGCCATTAAATAATAGACCTCCATTTGTTGATATTGTTTATTTAGATGATAGTAACTACCTAACTGTTTCATACTCTCAATATGACCTCGTTCGATGGCCATTAAATAATAGAGCGGTAACGCTCTGGAACTCTTTACATTATTCTTTTACTAAGTAAAAGAATAATGTAAAGATGGTTCTATTTTTTCATTAGTTCATAATCCTTAATTCCTTGATAATATGATCCTAATGCATTCATACTCCTTACGTCTCCATGATTAACTGACCTCAAAAAATATTCCAACATTTGTTGATAATCTTTGATATAATAATAATAACACCCTAAATAATATAGAACCGAATTACTACCTTGTTTTAGCGCCATTGAATGATATTTTAGCATGTTCATATATTTATTACATTTATAATAATAACGTCCTAATGCTACCATTGCTTCAATCATCCCATTTTCGATGGCTTTGCCATAATATTTCTTCATTTGTGTTTTCTTATACTTACTATTAATATACACTTCGATATCATAATAAACCCCGAAGTAATAGCATAGTAATGGATTATTAATAATAATGTCTTCTTCTATTTTATCTTGTCTTTTAAAAAATAGATTATAAACAATACTTAAGATATCGTCATCATTAATCTTAACATAATCGTATTTATAAGAATTAAATCTGTTTATGATTTCTTGTTCCATTATATTAATAATAATAGTAACTTATTATTATCAATTTTATTTATTAATAATTGATTAATAATAAATGGCTAACTAGTTTATTATCAACAATAATTATTAAGATACTCTTTAATTATCTCTGTCACCTGTTTATTATCAATTATTGTTAAATAATCTAATAGTAAAGGATCTTTGGATTTTATTTCTTGATATACTTTTTCTTCTGACTCGCCATTATTTAATTGAAAATGATACTGGATAATTTTGGCACCCATTGCTTTCTCTTTAAGTCTAACATGTAATACATTACTTGGTAGTTCTTTATTGATTAATTGACTATATTTACTTTTTCTTTTATTAATCTTCTGATGGAAGCTAATTTGATTAAATAATTCATCCAGATTATTTTTATAATAATCTGATAATTTCACCAATAACAGTTGATAATTATATTTTTCTATGAATGTTAAACAATAACTTAGTATTCCCTCTATGTTTCCTTTTCGTTGATAATAATAAAATAGATTAAGCATACTGTTAATATTTCCCCTCTTAATCGCCATTAAATAATATACTTTCATCTGTTCTTCATCTTTTATTAAACTATAATAGTGTCCTAATCTATACATACTTCTATCACATCCATGTTCACTTGCCATCTTATAATATGTTATCATTTGTGGATAATCATCATCCCTTTGATAATATTCCCCTAGTTGATACATACTCCTACTATCTCCATTATCAGCTGCCAATCGATGATATTTTACCATTTTATCACGTTTATATTTGCGTTCGTAATAAGTGGCTAAATAATATAAACCCTTCTTACTACCTTGTTTTATACCTTGTATAAAATATTTTTTCATCTTTGTATATCTATTTCTCTGATAATAATAATATCCTAACGCCTCCATGGCTTCAATTACTCCATGCTTGATTGCCTTATTATAATATTTCTTCATTTGTTTTCCATTTTGATCAAGATAGTTGTAAATCCCATAATAACATAGTATCGAATTTTGTAAAATATCTTCTTCTACTGGATGTTTTTACTTATTGATAAAGAGCTTATAAATAATATTTAAAGTTTGGTCATCGTTAATTTTAATATAATCAAAGTTACATTGACGATATTCTTCTAAAACACTAATAATCTTCTCTTCCATTACTAATAATACTATTAAGTATTATAATTATCAATTTTATTATGATATACATTTGTAATAATTTAATTATAAATTAACAAAATGTATTATACTGAATTATTTGTTAATCATATAGTGATATCTCTAGAAATAGATATCACTAAAGATAATATTATAAAAAGATTTTAACACCAAATATCAATATATTGTGAAATTTTATCTTTAACATCCGATAGATTGTTAATGTTCAAATAGTCTAAGATTAGGGGATCTTGATTTTTAATTTGTCGATAGATGTCTTCTTGTGAGAAATTATTAGTTATTTGAAAATGATAGGCTAATATTGTTGACATGATTGATCCTGATCTAAATCTAAACTCTTTTACCATCATGGGTAATTGCTTGATAACTATTCTTTGATACTTCTCTTTTTCATGTTTAATTATGTTGGTCACTTTAATTAGTTCCATCATCTCGTTAAGATTTTTACCAAATGCATTTGTTAAAATTTCCAATGCTATCGGATCATTATGTTTTTCAAGGGCTAATAAACAATAATCGACCATTTGTTCTTTTTGTTTAGTTGTCTGATAATATTTGATTAAGTCATGTAAACTTATTAGATTATTTCTGTTAATAGCCATTAAATAATAACTTTCCATTACCGAATAATCTTTTAGATCACGATAATAAATGGCTAAATTATGCATACTCTTAATATTACCCCGATCGATCGCCATTAACCAATATTTTTTCATTTGTCCATAATCTTTAATATTATAATAATATGACCCCAGTTTCAACATACTATTAGCATAATCTCTCTCCACAGCCATTAAATAATATTTTTTCATTTGTTCATAATCTTTAATCTCTTGATAATAAACACCTAAGTTGTGCATACTATTAGCATAACCTCTCTCCACAGCCATTAAATGATATTTTTTCATTTGTTCATAATCTTTAATATTATGATAATAATTACCTAAATTGTACATACTAAATACACTTCCTTTTTCTATTGCCATCAAATAATATTTTTTCATTTGTGCGTAATCTTTAATCTCTCGATAATGGAAACCTAAACTATGCATACTAGGAGCATATTCTTTCTCAATTGCCATTAAATGATATTTCTTCATTTGTTCATAATCTTTAATCTCTTGATAATATTGACCCAGATTATAAATACTCATTACATTTCCAACATTAATACTGTCTTCGTAATATTTTTTCATTTGTTCATAGTCTTTAATTTTTTTGTAATATACACCTAAATTATTTAAACTCCTATTGTTACCATTATCTAATGACATCTGATAATATTTTAACATTTTTTTATAATCTCCCTTTTGAAAATAATAATAACCCAACCCATTCATAGCATATATGTTACCTTGTTCAATTGCTTTAGTATAATATTTAACTGTCTTAGTACTATTTTTATTGATATCATAATATACTCCATAGTAATAATATATTAGGGAATCAGCGAAATTAGTATCTTCTATTTCTTGATTATTAATTAATAATTGATAAATAATATATAATGATTTGCTATTAATAATTTTAATATATTCCCTTTCATGTTGCTCTAAATAACTAATTATCTTTTGTTCCATTATTAAAACCAATAACAATTTTAGTTATAAAAACATATTTAAAACATTATCAATTTTAAATATTATGAACTCAGACCATTAATTTACTTGTTATCATTATCATCAAGTTGTATTATTTACATAATAGATAGTAAATATTATATATATGACTTAATGATGTAGGTTAGTAGTTATTAATATATTCACATATCTTATTTTTGACTTGTGATTCATCACTAATATTCAAATAATCTAAAATGTGTGGTGTTTGTATTTTCATTTGTTGATAGATAGTCTCTTCTGATATATTGTTAGTCAATTGAAAATTGTATTCCGGTATTTTGGTCGTTATTGAATTTGGTCGGAATCTAAATTCTTTCATGGCTAGAGATATTTTCTTGATCACTAAACATTGATATTTCTGTTTTTCATTTTTAATAACACCGTTTAATTCAACCAGTTTTAATACTTCATATTGATTGGATGATAAAACCTTATTAAAAATGTCCATTATTACCTCATAATCATATTTACCTACATGTTTATATTTTTCTAGAGCTAATAAACTATAATAGACGGCTTCTTCTAATTGTTCGGAGACTTTATAATGTTCAACTAAATCTCTTATACAACCAAAATGACATCTATTGATTCCCATTAAATAATATGATTTCATTGATTGATAATCTTCGATCTTCTCATAATATTTACCTAATTCATACATACTCCTACTATCTCCAATGTCAATTGATAACCAATAGTATTTTTTCATTGCTTCATATTCTCCCACCTCATGATAATAATTACCTAAATAATGTAAACTATCCTTATCACCATATTCAATAGCCATTAAATAATATTTTTTCATTATTTCATAATCTTTTATTTTATGATAATATTTACCTAAATTACACATACTATCAATGTATCCTTTTTCAATTGCCATTAAATAATAGAGCGGTAACGCTCTGGAACTCTTTACACTATCATTTTACAAAGTAAAATGATAGTGTAAAGAGGGTTCTACTTTACCATTAGATCATACTTAAGTTCACATTCATAATGAAACCCTAATGCATGCATACTTTGTACAATTCCACGGTCGATAGCTTGACTATGGTACTTAGCTATCTTTATTTCATTATAACGTATATAAGTGTAATAGAGTCCATAGTAATAATAGATTAAGGGATCGTCTATTTTGTCTGGCTCTTTCCTATTAACAAGATTTTTTATCTCTTCCTCATTACAGAATAAATTATAGACAATAGTTAATGTTAAGGGGTCATTAATTTTAATATATTTTTTTGAAGGATCTAAGAATCTACTTATTAACTTATTTATTATTTGTTGTTCCATTTATACAATCCATTAATAATTAAATTATTATCAATTTATTTATAATTATAATTATAAATATTTTGTAATTATTTATATTAAACAATTATCAATTTGAGATATCAAAATATTATCCATTAAGTAATAATATAATACCTCATTTACTAATAACAACTAATTTAACTTTGTGATTCTTTTAACAAAAAGTCCTCAGTATTATATTTAAATTAACACCAAGTATCATTTATAATACAATAATATATACTGTGATAAAAATATATTATAGCTTCATCCTCTACAATTTTATATGGTATTATATGTTTTATTAATAAATTGTATATTATTTCCAAAGATTGTTGATTACTAATTTTAAGGTATTCCTGACCATGATCATTTAAATAATTTATTATTTCTTGTTCCATTTTAATAAATAATATTTATCTTTTAAATATATATTTATTCGCTAAAGAACATTATTGAGCTAATAATTGTCTATTTAAGTATTATAAAATATGTAGGGTTTAATTTGAAATGTTGATATATCTGATCAAATAATATTATTAATTAATACTAAACATATTTATTATAATGATAACATTATAATAAACTTTTACTAAGTACATAATTAATCCTAATCCAAAAATCAGTTATTTAACTAAAAATTTTTGTTATATCCATGTGTATGAAGGGATTAGTCTGAACCTATTATTAACAATTATTGTTAATATACTCCTCAATTTTTTCCGTGACTTGATTATCATTAAGTATGTTTAAATATGTGAGTATTAGTAGATCGTTTTCCTTTATTTCTTGATATAGCTCTTCTTCTGTTGCACCCTGATTAATTTTAAAATGATATTGTATTATTCTCATTCCAATTGATCCATCTTTAAATCGGAAATGTCTTGTAATAAGTGGTATTTGTTTAATAACCTTTTGGCTATATTTCTTTTTCCTTTATTAGTTTCTTTGTATGAGTTAATTAAGTTTACCAATTCACCTAAATTATTTTGATAATATTTGTTTAAAACATTCCATGCCTCTCCATTATTATATTTTTCTACCATCATTAAGTTATATTGGCTATTCTTCCTTCTCGATAATAATAAGCAGATAATTTAGATAAATAACGATCATGTCCTCTATTTATTAACATTAAATAATGGACTTCCAATTGTTGATAATCTTTATTGAATTCGTAATAATAAGCTAAACTCAACATGCTCTCAACATTACCGTATTCAACAGCCTTTAAATAATACTTTACCATTTGTTGATAATCCCCTATTGATTCATAATAAATACCTAAATAATGCATACTTCTCCTATCGTTCTTTTTGATCGCCATTAAATAACACTTCTCCATCTCCTCGTATTTTTCCCAATTGTAATAATAATATCCTAACGCTGTCATCGCTTCACTGATCTCGCCTTCAATGGCTTTTTTATAATATTTTTTTCATATATTTTTTATTACAGTTATTTTGATAGTAAATACCATAGTAATAACACAGTATTGGATTATCAATAATAAATTCTTCTTTAATAAAATCTTCATCATCATCAATCAACAGTTTATAGACAATCTTTAGGATATTTTCATCTTTGATTTTAATATAATCCCATTGATCATAGGTTGTTTTGGTGAAAAAATTAATAATTTCTTGTTCCATTATTAATATCAATTTTACTAGCTATTAAGCCAACAATACATTTCTTCAAATCTATTAGTTAATTAATCCAAAAATTAAATACTAGCTATTAAGATATTGCTCAATTTTCTCTATCACTTGCTTACTATCACTTATGTTTAAATAATCGAGTATTAATGGATTATTTTCCTTTATTTCTTGATATAGCGTTTCTGATGAGCCCTGATTAATTTTAAAATGATAATTCATTATTCTCATTCCTATTGATCCATCTTTAAATCTAAAATGACTTGTTTCGAGTGGTATGTTTTTTATTATCATCTCACTATATTTCTCTTTCCCATTATTGGTTTCTCTGTATAAGTATATTAACTCAGTTAAATTATCCTCACAAGATTTCATTAAAATAAATCTTGCCTCATTATTATTATATTTCTCTATCATCATTAATTCATATTGCATCGCTTCATCGCTCCTCCCTGATCGATAATAATACTGCGCTAATCCAGCTAAATAATAATTATGTCCTCGATTAATCGCCATTAAATAATATACTTCCATTTGTTGGTAGTCGTTGTTGTTTTCATAATATTTGCCTAATTTGAGCATACTATTAATATCACCATGCTCTACTGCCATCTGATAATACAGTTTCATTTTGTCAAAATTTTCTTTATATCCATAATAGTCAGCTAATGTGCTCATACTTTTAACATGATGATGATCTATTGCCATCAACAAATATTTTTCCATTTGTTCCTGATCTTGCATATGAAAATAATAGAGACCTAAATAATACATACTCCTTTTATTACTTCTTTTGATCGCCATTAAATAATATTCCGTCATCTTGTCATATTTACGTTTTAGGTAATAATGATATCCTAGTGCTGTCATTGCTTCACTAATCTCATTCTCAATGGCTTTCTTATAATATCTTTTTGATAAATATCCATCATTAGAACGTTGATAATAAATACCGTAATAATAACTCATTATTGGATTTTGTAGAATAACTTCTTCTTCTTCATTATCTTGTTTATTAATTAATAGGTTATAAATAATTTCTAAACTACGATCATCCGGAATTCTAATATAATCCCATTGATTATAAATTACTTTAGTTAGATAATTAATAATTCCTTGTTCCATTATTAATTAATTCTTACTTTATTATTATTATAAATTTTAGTTATTTAAAATAATTAGGAATATTTGTTAATCATAATCAACAATAAACATTCATGTATTCTTTAATTTTGGGTGTCATTTGTGTAACATCTAGTATTGATAAATAATTTAATAACGTGTATCTTTTTCTTTTATTTGTTGATATACCTCTCCCTGATTAATTTTAAAATGATAATTCATTATTCTCATTCCTATTGATTGATCCTTAAATCTAAAAGGTAGAGTTCATTTATTAAGTAGAAATGAATTATTCATCTTAGCAACAATAAATAGTATAGTACTCCTCAATTTTCTTCTTTATTTCGGTGACATTTATTATGTTTAAATAATCGAGTATAGTAGGTTCCTTCTCATTTATTTCTTGATATATCTTTTCTTCTGGCTCTAACACACGCAAGAAGTTTCCCTGATTCATCATAAAACGATAATTTAGGATCTTCATTCCAATTGATCCATCTTTGAATCTAAAATGTCTAACATTGATCGGAATGTCTTTAATTATCAATTGTCTATATTTCTCTTTTCTTTTATTCAAGTCTCGATGTAAATTAATCAAGTCTAATAACTCAACTAAATTATCTTGATATTTATTTGTTAGTGCATTCCAAGCCATTCTATTATTATATTTTTCAATCATCATTAAGTTATACTGAATCATTTCATCTATTCTATTCTCATGATAATAATAATCTGAAAGACTTGACAAATAACAATCATATCCTCGATTAATCGCCATTAAATAATAAATCTCCATTTGTTGATATTTTTTATGAGATTCATAATGACTACCTAACATAATCATACTATTAATATCTCCTCTTTCTATTGCCATCTGATAATAGAATCTTATCTTTTCATAATTTCCCATACTATGATAATAAACACCTAAACTATACATACTCTTAACATGTCCTCGTTCTATTGCTATCAAGAAATATTTTTCTGATGAACTATACTCTCTAATATCATGATAATAATTAGCTAAATGATACATACTCTTTGCATTACCCTGTTCAATCGCTAATAAATAGTAGTATTCCATCTTCTCAAATTTACATTGAATATGATAATAATACCCTAACGCATTCGCTGCTTCAATCAATCCATGCTCAAATGCTTTTTTATAATAAAGCTTTAATAATCTCTTATTTAAATTATAATGGTGATAAATACCATAATAATAACACAATAGTGGATTTGGGTAGATAATTTCATCACTCATTTTACTTTTTTCTTCATCCAATTCATTATTTCTGATTAGCAAATTATAAACAATCTCCAAGGTCTGATTATCCTTAATTTTGATATAATCACATTCGTCATTAAATTTTTTGATTAAGAAATTACTAATTTCTTGTTCCATTTTGGTTGGTGGAATTGGATCATTACTTCTAAGTAGGTTCGGAGTAACTTTCGATAAATTAAAGAGCACTTTCAGATCCATAATTAATGATAATAATAATTATCTTTATAATTATCAATTTTATTTTATTTTATTCATATATACTTAATAAATATATGAACAGTATTATTGAGGATTTTATTGACAATAAATAGTATAATATTCCTCGATTTTCTTCTTTACTTGTTGATTATCCATTATATTTAAATATTTGATTATAATAGGTTCCTTCTCTTTTAGCTGTTAATATATCTTTTCTTCTTCCTCTCTTTGATTCATCCTGAAACGATAAGATATAATCTTCATCCCAATTGATTGATCTTTAAATCGTAAATCTTTCATCTTCATAGGTAGTTCTTCAATAAGCAATTGTCTATATTTTTCTTTTCTTTTCTTTTCTTGATGTCTCGATGTAAATTAATCAAGTCTAATAACTCAACTAAATTATCTTGATATTTATTTGTTAATACATTCCAAGCTGTTTTATTATTATATTTTTCTATCATCATTAAGTTATACTGAATCATTTCATCTATTCTACCTGATCGGTAATAATAATCTGAAAGGGTTGGTAAATAAATGTCAAAATCTCGCTTAATGGCCATTAGATAATAAATTTCCATTTGTTGATATTTTTTATCAGATTCATAATGTTGGGATAATCTGATTATACTGTTAATATCACCATGTTTAGCTGCCATCCGATAATAATGATTAGACATATCTAATTGGCTAAATTTTCCTCTCATTTCATAATACTCAGCTAATCTATACATACTCTTAACATGTCCCTGATTAATAGCCATTAAATAATATTCTTCCATATGTTCATAATCTTGGTCATCTCGATAATATTCAGCTATATTATACATACTTCTCTTATTACCCTGTTCTATTGCCATTAAATAATATTTCTTCGCCTTCTCATAGTTTTTCCATTGATAATAATGATATCCTAACGCATCCATGGCTGCAGCGATCCCATGTTTAATAGCATTAATATAATATTTCTTTAAGAACCAGATGCTACGTTTGTGATGATGGTAGATACCATAGTAATAACATAATAGGGGATCTTGAAATATAATTTCATTTGTTAATTTATCTTCAGAATGAATTAACAGATCATACACAATCTTTAAGGTATAATCATCATTAATTTTAATATATTCCCATTGATACATTGTATTTTTATCCAAAAAATACATAATTTCTTGTTCCATTATTATTGGATTAACTTTGAATGCATCCTTAATAATATCTAGTGCCATTGTGATTAACAACAAGAATGTACATTATTTTTCAATTTTATTTTAAATAATTCATATCTACTTTATATTTGTAAGTTATCAACAACAATAAATGGTATAATATTCTTCAATTTTCTCTTTTATTTGTTGATTATCTATAATATTTAAATAATTGAGTATTATAGGATCATCATCCTTTATTTGTTGATAAATCTTTTCTTCCCTCTCTAACGAGTGGTTGATCTTAAAATGATAATTCATTATTCTCATTCCTATTGATTGATCTTTAAATCTAAAATGTGTTGTATAGATTGGTATTTGTTTGATGACCATTTGACTGAATTTCTCTTTTCTTTTATTGATGTCCCGATGTAAGTTAATTAAGTCTAATAATTCACCTAAATTACCATGATAATATTTTTCTAAAGCATACCAGGCATCTTTATTATCGTATTTCTCTATCATCATTAAGTTATATTGCATCATTTCATCTATTCTTCCTGATCGATAATAATACTCCTATAATCCAGATAAATAATGTTCATACCCTCTGTTAATAGCCATTAAATAATAAATTTCCATTCGTTGATAAATTTTATGAGATTCATAATAAGCACCTAAACCATACATACTTTTAACATGTCCTTGTTCTATTGCCATCATATAATATTTTTCCATTGACCTATAATCTTCAATCTCAAAATAATAGTTAGCTAAATTATACATACTACACTTATTCCCATGTTTGATCGCCATTAAATAATATTGCATCATCTTCTCATATTTTTCATCACGATAATAATAATATCCTAACGTATTTAGGGCTTCGCTTAAGCCATGATCAATAGCATTACTATAATACTTTTTTAATAATTTTTTATTATGGGTACATTGATGGTAGATACCATAGTAATAACACAATATTGGATTTTGGGAAATTGTCTCATCTTCTAATTTATCTTCAGATCTAAGTAACAGATTATAAATAATCTCTAATGTCTTATCATCAGTAATTTTAATGTAATCCCATTGATAATTGACTTTTCTTACCAGATAAGTACAAAGTGATAATGATGGATATTCATCTAAAAAAATTAATAATTCTTTGTTCCATTATTGTCGGTGTTATATTAACATTACCTTTCCCACCTAAAGAAGCTATAATAATTTGTACCATTTTAAACATTAACTTTGGGTTAAATCTCACCGTTATTGTGAACAATATGATTATATTATTAATAATCAATTTTATTTATTATATAGTAATTAATTTATACTTAATAAATGAGTAACTAATCATTAAATATATGAATACTACAATCACTCATATTGATTTTGAAGAAACCTATGATTTATCTTTGTAGACCATTAACAACAATAAATAATATAGTATTCCTCAATTTTCTTTGTTACTTCCGTAACATCTATAATATTTAAATAATCGAGTATGATAGGATCATTTTCCTTAATTTGTTGATATATCGTTGTTTCTGACTCCCCCTGATTTATTTTAAAATGATAATAAATTATTCTCATACCTATTGATTGATCTTTAAATCTGAAATGTCTTATTTCAAGTGGGATGTTTTTTATTATCAACTGACTGTATTCATCTTTTCTAATATTTATGTCTCTGTATAAATGTAGTAACTTAGATACATTCAGTTGATAATGCTTCTTCAAATTAAACCTTGCCTCACCATTATTATATTTATCTATCATCATTAAGTTATATTGAATCATTTCATCTATTCTACCTGTCCGACTATAATACTCCGATAATCCAGTTAAATACATATCAAATCCTCGATTAATACCCATTAAATAATAAATTTCCATCTGCTGATAATTCTTATTATTTTCATAATATTGACCTAATCTAATCATACAACTAATATCACCGTGTTTTATTCCAATCTGAAAATAGTATTCCATTTTTACATAATTTTTCTTAGATTCATAATAAGTAGCTAATCTGTACATACTATTACCCTCTCCACGTTATATCGCCATTAAATAGTATTTTTTCATTATTCGGTAATTCTCATTAGATCGATATTGTTCAGCTAAATGATACATACTCTTCTTATTCCCATGTTCTATTGCCATTAAATAATATTTTTCCATCTTCCCATAGTTTTTAAATTTATAATAATGATATCCTAACGCATCCATAGCTTCACTGATACCATTTCTAATTGCTTGTTTATAGTATTTCTTTGAGGCCAGTGGAAATTCTTCTCGATGATAGTGAATACCATAGTAATAACATAATATTGGATTTTGGTAAATAATTTCTTCTTCTTCTTCAAAAATAACCCCATATTCAATTAACAAATCATGAACAATATTCAAAGTGTCATCATCAGTAATTTTAATATAATCCCATTGCTCATCACACGTTTCTGTTAGAAACGTAATAATTTCTTGTTCCATTACCTCCGATGTTATATTAACAATGGGTAAATTCTTAATAATATTTAGGTCCATTGTTATTGGTGTTATAATGGATATTATTTTCAATTTTACTTTTAATAACCACAAATATACTTTGTCCTTTAGGACATTTATTAGTTCATTTTTTATTATTCATTTTTACTTTTAATAACCACAAATATACTTTGTCCTTTAGGGCATTTATTAGTTCATTTTTTTATTATTCATTTATACTTAATAAATCACTAGTATTGATTTTTCTTTGAAAGTTATTATTATTATTATTAGACACTTATTTAAAAATCCATGAGATTGACACATTTAACTATTTTGCTCCACATTTCGAATTATCAAGGTGTTCAATATCAAAGTTATTGAACATTATTGTCATAGTCATAAGATTCTACATTTAATGGAATTATTTAAAATGGTAATATGTAATTATCTCTATATTAATAGTTTTAAGCTGATCATAAATTTCGTCTTATTTAAAATGTGATATGTGTCAGATCTAACTGATGAAATCAATCAATTGAAAAATAATGGATATTTTTCTTTAATACACCTTGTTGTTTTCAATGTTCTATAGAATACACTTTTACTGATTCTATAGATGAATTATCTAGATGATAACTCATCACTAGACGATAGTTTTATTGACCGTAGTGATGATGAAGAAATTACCAAATAAATGAATTACCAATTATTTAGTTTATTATTTATTAAATTAATATGAATATTTTTATGACTACTCCGATTACTCATATTGATCTTGAGGAAACATATGATTTATCTTTGCAAGCCATTATCATTAGACAAATGTTCAAAAAGCAATTAGGAGAAATTGTGTCAAATATAAATGAAGATGAAGCTTTTAAATATTTCGCTCCTCATTTGGAAGAGCTTCGTTCTTTTAGAGTTAATATAGTAGCTAGTAAATATGGCATTGAAAAATACTGTCAAACTAATAAAGTGGGTCATTTAATAAATTTATTTAAACGTGTTATAACTAATCATTTATATACATGTAGTTTCAATATACTCAAAAATTCGCCTAGAATTATTTTGAAATGTGAAATTTGTCATAAAATTGAGTTTGCTGCAGATGAAGAAGATACCAAGAAACTAAAAGCCGATGGTTATTTCTTTTTAAATAGCCGTTATTGTACTGATTGTTTTTGAAAACAACAATGGCCTAATGCTAAAAAATATAATTACAGTGATAGTGAGAGTAGTTGTAGTGATAGTGAAAGTGACAACGATACCAATGAAGACCAATTTACTACATCCACTAATATAATAATATTACCACCATTACCAGTAATAACTAAATCTGATGACAAAATAACATTATCACAATTACCACCAATACCAAAAATTAACAATAAGATAGAATTACCACCAATATCGAAACTTGTCAACAAAATAAAATTGTCATCTATTACACAACCCAACAATAAACTGATATCATCTAGATCTGAAAATAACAACAATATACAACATCCATCATCAGGTAAAAAGTCATAATATATCTAATAGATGTATTGTATGTTTATACAGGTAAATTAGAAGAGTCAATGATTTTAAATTCAGGTAATGTATTTCTGCACTTTCGTGGATCTCCGGACGTCCCTTTTGTAGATCGGGCACGTTCTCTGGCTTTCATTTTATGTTCATAATAACTTTGTAAAATATTGGTTAATTTAACATAATTTTCGTATGTCATTTCAATTAGTATTTTAGAATTGTTTATTTTATTATAATTTTCATAACTAGATTCATCAAACATTTTATAATTATAAAATAATTATTTTTATACATATTTTGAATTTTCGAAAATTCAAAATATAATAAACAGGGTTTAAATAATGCTATATACTATATTTATTATAGTATTAATTTATTATTAAAAGTAGATAAATTAATGATAATAATTATGTTATTAATACAAAATACTTATTTTTGGCAAGTATACCTTAATCGGAGCAATTTGATATTAAATATAAAATCCGCTAATTAGGGTATATGATCCTTTTAATTATATTAAAGATCACAATATGTATATATTATAATTTTTTAATAATGATATTAAAAAATTATTCATAACAAATGGTTATACTTAATATTAATGTAAATAATACTTAGTCTAAACTAAAATATGTTGTTTAAAATTAGCCTTATATCGTCATAAATATAATTAGATAATAAATTAACATTTATTATCTAATCATCCATTAATCATTTTAGCTATCAGTGTCACATATTTAATATGTTCTTTAACCTATTAAATGCTAAAGATTTAGCAGATACCCTAAATGCCAGATTTTATATTTAATATCAAATTGCTCCGATTAAGGTATGTCGTAGTAATTTTATATTAGTTGTTTAATAATAACACTATTATTAAACAACTAATATAAAATTACATAATGTAACTAATATACTAATAATATGAGTTACATTATGTAATAATATTATGTATTTCCATTTTTCGAAAAAATAGAAATATATAAAAATGAGAAAAAAAATCAACGAAAAAATAAAAAAAAATGGAGTGGGAAAAAATTAAAGATACATTATCAACATATATAAAAGATAATTTAACAACAGATTATATTGAAACGCTAAATAAATTATTACCTTGGTTGGATGAATATGGAACTCTTAACCAAATATCAAGAAATAATATAAAAACTTTAAAATATCAACTAAGAAACCATATTATCAATCTAAAACTTAAAGATAGATCATTAGATGATGAAGAAATAAAACAAAGATCTATCTATAATACAGCTGTGGAATCAATACCAAATATACTTAAAGATGTTAATCGAAATAACGTTACGACTACTATTAATGATGTATTATCTGTGTATATATTAAGAGGTCTAGATAACGAATATCTAGATAAATTTAAGGTACACTTAGAACAAGAATGTGATAAACTATTCACAATAAATATACCAGTTATTAAGAAATATACCAAAGAGGAGATTGAACAATTTAGAAATGCTAGGCGCGACAAAATATTGGGCGCACTAAATGTACTCAAATTATTACCGAGTGTTAAATATCTTGATGTTGACTGTACTAATGGCTCGATTACGCCAATAGCAGATTATAAAAGAATACAAATAATTAAAGCGAGAACCGGTTTAGGTAAAACGACTACAGTAAAAAATTATATTAATGAAAATTCCTTAGATATTAAATCTATAGCTTTTTTGACGGCTAAGAAAAGCTTAGCTAGCTGGATGGATGAATATAGTAATGATAATTTAAATGATCGAAAAGTTTATAATTATATGAAAGATAATATAGCAGATAAGAGTAATATTATCGTACAAGCTGAATCATTATGGAAAGTAAAAGGTACTTATGAAGTTACAGTAATAGATGAAATAACAAGTTTTTTAGAAGAAATGGATTCTGGGTTACATGGCGATAAATTAGATTTTAATAGGGATAAATTAATGATGTTATTATTAAGTTCTAGACAAGTAATATGTTTAGATGCTAATATTGGACCAAAAGTGTGGGAATTTCTCCATGAACTTTTTCCTTATGAAAAGATACATATTAATTATGATACTAGTAAATTTACTGAACAAAAAATAATCTTATTCGAAGACCCACCAAAAGATAAAAGAATCAAAGGATATAAAGGTAAAGCAGAGAGGCATTGTTGGAAAAAATTAATTGATCTCTTAAAAGAAGGGAAAAATATTAATGTTTGTTTAGGGTCCAAGAATTATGGTGATAAATTAATAACAGAGATACTGAAACATTGTCCTAATATCAAATATGCTTATTATAATCGTGATAATCACCTTAGTAAACATCTACAAGAAGGTGTTAAATTAACTGATTTGTGGAAACAATATCAATTAGTAATGTTCACAAGTACAGTTGGAATTGGCATAGATTTTAATGTACCACATTTTTATGCCAAATTCGTTTTTGGACAATCATTGTCACTAACAATTAGAGAATTATATCAAATGATGAACAGAGTTAGACAAACAGAAAGTAATATTATATACATGTATAACCGAATAAGAAAAGACTATTATCCAGACACCTTCGAAGCTGTCAAAAATGAACTTATTCATAAAGCTAGATTAGGTGATACAGTAGCTGCATCTATGTTAACAAGGGAAGAATATGGATCATTGGTAAATTTTGAAGGAAGATTTTCTTATGCTAGGGCTAGCTATAACAATAATATGTGGACACGTTTAAAAATACAGAACTTACTGGATCGATATCTATGTCGTAATTATTTTAAGGAATTATTGGAACAAATGATAGAAGAATGTGGTTATGAGTTATCATATTATGATCTGAAGGTAGATATTAATTATGATATATCGCATAAAGAACTTAAAAATATAAACATGGAGAAAACAATCAAAAACTTAGATACAGCTCAAATATTAAGTGATGAAGTATTAACTGAATTACAAAGAAAACTTAATAAAGAAGGTGTCCCAGAAGAAATTATACCATCAATAGATAAGACAGTCTATTTAAAGTATATAAAACCTATTCATCGTAAATCTATTAATGGTAAACATTTATTGTATCTTAAAGAACATAAAACTCAAATACATCAAGCATTAATGGAGAAATATCTACTACCTAGACAAATGTTATTTAAAGAATTTGCCTCTAATGATATGTACATGGATAAATCTTATTTCTTAAAATATTCATGTATAGTGGCATTATGTAATATATTAGGATTAAAACATAGTAGAGATAGGGAAACATTAATAACAGATATCAAAATTAAAGAAAATTTTGATAATATTATGTATTATTATCCAGCTTTAAAGAGTATTTTTCAATTGAAATGTGTAAAACCTACTGATTATAGAACAATGATTAATATGTTAAATATTGTTTTGAATGTCTGGTCAGGTTCAGAATTAAAAAATATAAAAACTAAAAGTACTAAAAGAAACTTAAATAATTTCTATAATAGTCTGATAGCGAACTATAAAGGTAAAACTAACACATTAAACGATGTCCCACAATATTTATGGTTAGGTGATCATAATCGTATATGTAAATCTTTGAAAATCAGTAACAATGAAATTCCTGATCCTTCAGAAAATCGTGACTATTGATATCGAAATTATACTTTTTATAGTTATACTTATAAATTAGTACCTAAAGAAGAATTACCAACAGATAATAATGAATATTGGTTTGATAAATATATAGATGTTTATGCCAAAACATTAAAAGATAAATGGACCCCAGAAAGTAAAAATGAAGCTACTAAGATAATAGAAGAATTAGCAGGTCCCAACATAACTAAAGAATATGAATGGACAGATGAAGATTTAGCCACCGAAAGGATAATATTAGAAAGAGAAACCAATCAACATAAATCTGACAAAAATAAGTTCAAGATAAACTATAAATTACCAACAGCCTTAAACATCTATCAAAAGACCTTTGAAGAAAATATAGTAGATTATTTAGAAGTATTAAATGAAGCAGGAATAGATATCATATCATATCCAAGTGATCTAAAAATTATGCAAAATACTGTAAACAATGATGATAAATTTTGGATGTCATTGGTAACAGAATTTTATACCTGGTGTTTAACATTAGATAATAAATCAACACTATTTAATGTGAATGATGCTAAAATACCTGCACCAGAAAAATTAAGATCTAACTTTGATTATTACATTAAGATAATTAATAAGATAAGAGCTAATCCCTATGAATTATATGAAGCATTGAGAGATCCAGTTAAATACATTTCCTTCTTCCATTAAATATTAATGACTAAGCATTGATATTTATAATTATTATAAATTGATAGCCAACCATTCACAAAATTCATTCATTTGATGATGATATTGATCGAGAGAAGACTTTTGTAATTCGAGGGGTAAATTTAAATTATATTCTAATCCAATTAACTTAGAAAAACAATATTTTAAATGAGTGATAAAATCAAGATCTAAACTATCAGAATAAATCTGATAATCAATAATCTTATTCTTGTTACAGAATAAGAATAACTCAACTAAACCGAAAGAGAATTTATGTTCTAATTTATGAGTAAATTCAGGATTATGATTATAAATATAATCATGACTAATAAACTTATTATATAATTTAGAGAAAGAAGGAGATGTAATATCATGAGGATCAACAATAATTTTATCAATAGCACTACTGAGATACTCTTTAAAAGAGTTAACTAATGCATTATCTATATCATTGATACTGATAGAAGGATTAATATCAGTTAAATTAACAATTCTAGATTCAACACTATTGATACCTTTACTTTTTAATTTTAATTTAGTAGGTGTTAAATATTTAGTTAATAAATGTTTATCAACATTAATAAGTAAAGTACCATGATGTTTTAAGACATTACCGGTAACAGTAAAGGCGGAACCAGATATTTTTTTATCACCAATAATAAGATCATTTCTACCAGAAATGGTAACATTGAAGCCTAAACTAGTAAGAGCCCGTGTTAAAATTGGATAGTTATCTTTAAATCCTTGATTTGGGATAAAAGGTTGTATAAAACTAAATAAGCGATTACCTTTATCAACATAACAAGCACCTCCACCGGTAACTCTTCTAATAAGAGGGACTTTATCTAGATGCATTAAATCCATTTTACATTCTTGCCAACAGTTTTGATTGTTACCAATGAAAACACCGTGGTGACTAGAACAGAGAAATAAGAGTTTACTGGTAAGTTTATGATCATTATGTATCTGAGTAAGATAAGAACCAAGAGTTAAATTAAAAAGGGATTTAAGGAGTTACTCTTGATGATAGTATTTTTATTTGATAGTAAGCGATTAATCATTTGTTTGAATATTAAAAAGAAATTAAATAATTTTCAGTTTAGTGTGATGTAGAGTAAAATTAGAATCCTAATGTATAAGAAATTCAAATCTGAAATAACTCGAAATATTATAAATTTCTAATGTATTTTGACAATTACCTGATTATTAAATCAAGGAATTGAATAGTATAATTTTCAATATGTTGATAGAGATTAAGATAAATTAAAAATATCCTCATTTTTAACAAAAAATAAATTCAAAAGAACAATTTAAAGGGGTAAGAATATTACAATATTCTAATTAAAAACTAACAGTCAAGTCTTCTTTTACCATAACAATGAGCTAAAATAATAATAAATATAAAATTGAATAATAAAAGTTAAAAATAGCAAATAGATAATATGGATCTAACACAACTTAAGGATTGGGAATTAGATGAAGTGTTACAAATTAATCAAAGTAAAATACCAAAAACCAGAAAAGCCAAAATTAATGCAGTTAATTCTTTATTAACGAAGAGTAGCACAGTAATAACTGAGCCACTTACAGATTTAATAATATCCAATACAATAGTAGTAGAAACAGATAATAGCTATATAAGTGAACAAATATATAACTTAACAGAAGAAGAAGTAGGAATATTTGCTCAAGTGTTTGGATTAACTAGTGAGACAGTAAATATTAATGAGAGGTTAATCAGAATCTTAAAATACAAAGGGATGATCAATGATGAAAAGGAAAATGAAATACAGTTAACAGTAGAATTGACAGGAGCGAGACCAGGGGAATATTTAATAGGGGTAGGTAAAGTGATAAAAGAAGCAATAATAAAAATCAATAATGTAATACCACCATCAAAGAAATATTTAGATATAATAAGAAGAAGTAAAGGGCAATGGGCAATATTTTTAGAAAAAATAGGAGCGATAGAGTTTTTTGCAGGATTAAATAAAAGTCAAAGAGAAGAATGGTTAAAGGAGAATGAAAAGGAGAGTCAAATAGACATAGCCGAAGTAGCATAATCAAATATAGAAATAGTACAACTAGGAAAGAGTGATTTAATAAATAAATTAACATATGAACAGATAAATGAATTGTTGAAAGATCCAAGTAAGAAATGGAATACAATGGAAGTAAGGAATATGTTTCCACGTAAAATGGGAAGTTCAGCAAAGAGACAGACGTTATTTTTCTTAAGATGTTTTTGGAAAGTGTATATTTCATATGAACAAGTTAATAAATATCAAGGATTAACAATAGACATAACTAAAGGAATAATAAAAAACGAGAAAATAAATAAACCAGTAATAATATTGGATAATATTAATGGGAGACAATTAGGATTGATAATACCAGAGAATAATCAGAGATATAATGAACGAGAGATATATAATTTAGTACTAGAGAACTATCCAGATAAAACAATAGAAGAAATAAAAGAAATAAAAGAAGCAACTAAGAATTTAACAGCGGCCGCTTATAAGTCGTTACTACAGAAAATAATTAGATATAAAGCCAAATTAGTCAAAATTAATGAAAAATTATATCCATCAGGATTTGTTTTGTTAGTAACATTGGGACTATTAATATTAAATCCTGGATCATTTGTACCAGATATTCAAAGATATGTGACAGGATTAGAATCATTTTGTAAAAGATTAGTAGTGACCATATTAGAAGATAGTTATGTAGAAGAAAGTAACTATCCACAATTAGTGAGTTTATTATCGAGTGCATTATTAATACAAAGAGTGAAAAGTTGGAAACCGACTATTGAACTATTTAGACAATGGTTTAAATTAGCATTGTTGGCTCTAAATGAAAATCGTTATTTCAATTATAAATTTGAAGAAACTAAGATTATCATCTTAAATGATGCCATTAAAAGAGGACCCTTAGCTTTATTATCTGTATTACTTGATGAAATTAAAAGTTTCAAAAGCGACTTAAATATGGCAAGACAAATAGCCAATAATAATGGAAGTTATGGTGAGAGTCGATTTAATGATTATCCTGAGATAATGCCGATAGAACATATAGTGGATCAACATTGGGCACCTGATATACTATATTATTATCCCTATGAATTAATAAAAGAATATAGAACTTTTGGTGATATCTTCACAGATATATTTAAGAGAGTAACAGGAGTAAATAGTAGAAAAGAACAAATTAAGAATGATAATTTTGTGATAACAACTAGAAAGGCACAATATTTAACATTAAAGGCGCTACACATTAATCAAACAGCATTAGAGAAATTAAAGGAACCATTAGTTAATTTTAAATTTGAGGTTAATAAATCATGGATAGCAGGACTAGTAGGTCCAATTGAAATAAGTGGAAAAGTTACCTCCTTAGTAACTTTAAAACCCGATGATTTACAACAATTAGTAGTGATAAGGAAACCGAGTCGTGATATGAAAGAGCCACAATTAACAGATGAACAATATGAAAGGGCAATAGAAATGACAAGAAAAACATTAATGAAAGGAATAGCACTTAACAAAATACATCCACCCTTACCCTCATTGGAAAATGCTCAATTGATAATGGATGGAGAGGGTAATTATCAAATTAGAAAGGATAATCAATTAACTACAATTGATGAATTAATACAATATAATATCGATATCTGTCATAATGAAACTAAGGAGTTAATAATAGAAAGTGCCATAAACTATTATGGAGATGGAATGATAGTAAATGCCCAAGAGATATTAGATAGCTTAATAGCACAAACACCAGTAAATGTATTAAGAAGAGTAATAATGTATTTATCAAATCATCGACATGAATTAGAACTTAATAGATTATCAAGAGATGGAAGCGGAATAGAACAACCAGTAATGATAGAAGATATAGGCGCTTTTCACTTCTTAATAAAGTTATCATTAATATATCCATTGGCATTAAGAAAATTACCGACTAGTTTAATTAAATTTAGAGTAACATTTGGACCATTATTATGGTTATTAAGAGATTATATTAATATGACAATTAATCAACAAATTGAATGGGATAATAAACAATGGGGTAATATAGGTGATAATAAAGAAAGACAACCATGGCAACATCAAATAGAGTGTATAAATGACATGATTAATAGAAAGAAAAAGGGACATTTTATATGGATACCAGTGGGAATGGGTAAAACTTATATTGTATTGAGATATTTACAATACTTAAAAGAAGGTAATAAATTACCTAATTATATTATTTATAGTTTACCTGATTCAGCTATTAGTAGTATAGTGCAAGAAATAATAGCTTTTGGATTTAAAGTAGCTATCTTAAACCCAACCCAAAAAGTGTCAAGACCCTACATTACTAAAGAAATCTTACCATATACTATAACCTTAATTGAACATGATCATTTGAGATTAACTAAACAGCTACTAACACCGATTATTAATTCAGCTATAGTAATAGTTGATGAAGTACATAAGACACTTAATGACACGTTAAGAACCAGTGCGGCTTTAGAATTATCACACCTAGCACTTGATTTTGTAGTTATGACTGGAACACCAGTAATTGATACTAAAATTTATAAATTAATCCATTGGTTAGAACAAATAGTTGATTTTGAAGTTAATGAACAGAATTTTTGGGTAGTTGCTAATAGTATGATAGCTAAAAAGGCATCAACAGGTGTTAAAGTAATTAGAGAGGAGATAGAAACTAACTTTACTGAGGATGAATTAACACTTTATCGTCAATTAGTATCGCCTAATTTAGGAGGTAAAAATACAGCTAGTTCTGTAAACGATTTTAACAAAGCTATTGAATTATGTTATCAAACAGTGACTCGTGAAATAATTAAACAAGTTCAATATCAATTAATAATTGATAAAGGTGCTATGGTAGTAGCCAGAAATGAATCTCATCAAATGCAAATCTATACTCTATTAATTGAAAAGGGTATTGTTAATGCTTCTGATATTTTCTTAATTAAGAGAGGACAAAGTATACATCTCTCTGACGAAACAATTAATAATCAACAAGTTCCAGATTACAAAGTAGTAATTGTGCCTATTAATAGATCAGAGGGGTATACTTTAACACGGTATCAAACTATGATTACTAGTGTTTATCCATCAAATAATGCTACTAGAGAGCAAATAGAAGGAAGAATAAATAGATCAACACAGAAAAGTGCGGAAGTAACTTTTAAAATAATTCACATTGGATTATTAACTTTTATCTTAAGAAGACATAAAGATGCTAGAAATCTCAATGAAGTATTAAAAACTTTAGCTTCAGAAATAACATCATTTTGATTACTCAGATTTTATAGTTATTGATTATATAAATCAAATCTTAGATAAGTCTATTTAACTAGTTGGATCATTGATAATTTAATATTATTGTGAAACTACACTGTGGTTATATTTTCAATTTAATACCTTAAAATTGAAAATATAGTAATGAGTTTAATATATTATAAACGACAATGCAGTTTAAGAACACCAAATTAAGTTTTCCACTGACAGGTTATCAAATATATTGTGGAGGATTTACCGGTTCAATGACATTATTGGGCATTGGTAATCTATATTATGCAGTTAAATTAGCCTACAATAAAACACATAGTTTATCTGAATTTTGTCTTGTTACCTATTGTTTAGGAGTACTTTTAAATCTGTAACTTATAGTTCAATATGGTTTGGATTTTGGCCCTATGCAATTAGTAAATATTTGCTTTCGACGCCAGAACATACTGATTTTGGTGGGAAAAAGATTAATAAAAATGGGTTAATACCACATGTTGTTCCAATATGGTATAAAAATCATTGAGATTTTGACTGAACTTAATACTTTAAAGAAAGAAAAGTTATCAATAAGATGGAAGTTGATAAATCGAAAAGCTATATATAAAGGAGGATTTATTAGTTCATTAGCAATACTAGGATTAGGTAATTTAGTATATTCAGTTAAATTAGTTCATCTCGAACAATCTTATACTAAAAGCCATATTACAATTGATTTAGGGGTTATAACTTATTGTTTGAGTATTAGGTATATTTAAATCAATAAGCTATAGTCCAATATGGCCATATGTGGTTGGTAAATATTTACTCAACGAACCTAATTATACTAATTTTGGTGGAAAGAACATCAATACAAATGGATTTATACCTCATTTGGTTCCAATTTGGTATAGAAGTAAAAATATGCCTTGGTGTCGTTAACAAATTAGCAGAAATTGAATTTCAGATAATTTAATTAATATATCATTTAATGGATATTATTAAAAATTTACCTAATGAATTAAAGGAAGAAATTATATTATATTTACCAGTAAAATATATTAAAACCCTAAACAAATCAATCTATCACAATGATTATTTTTGGTATAAAAAGGCAGTTAAAGATTTTAATATTAACTTGAATGATAATGTGCTTAAAGGTATAAACTTGTATTTTAACATTATTAAATGTTTAAAACCCTTAACTGGAAATGAGATTATTACCATGATAAATAAACATCCACTAACTTTTTATAAACACAAAAATAACATTTTGGAGTCATTAAATTTTAACGGAAAAGTTAATGTTTATAGTTATTCAATTTATAAAGTTGGTAATCAAGAAATACTTGAATTATATGAACATATCAGATGGGGTACACCTTTCAATGCTTGTAGATATTTAGATAAATCCATAGCTGATAACTTGGATTTGGATTTATCTAACTATAGGTCTATATTACTTATTATCAGACGATGTGATCTGAATCTGGTAAAAAATTTTTTATTGTTTAAACTGGATAAATATTACCATCTCTATGTCAATAATCCCAATAACTTAACAATTATCTTTAATACTTATATTTATCTAATAAGTAATATGAATAGTTTTGATAATTATCAACAAAAGTATTATCACTCGATGACTATTCAATTAAATGATAATATAGATGATAAGCTGAGTTTCATCAAAAAGCAAATAGATGTCTACTATAAGGACCTTAAGATAAAGATATCAGAATTATCTTTATGACAATGAATATTATTGGTCATAGTTTAGAGGTTCGTTCTCTATACAATAGTATTCCATACATAAATTATTACTCGTTATTAATTATTAATACAATGATTAATTATGTTATTGTTATCAAGAGAATAAATAAAATTATTGGTACTAGTAAACAATCAAGATAATTTTTTATCAATATCATGATTAATTATGATAACAAGATTTTTATCAAGACAATTAATAATGAAGATAAATATTAAGATGATTATTAATCTTGATTAATATTAATCATGATCATTATTAAGATGATTATTAATTTTGATTAATATTAATCATGATCATTATTAAGACGATCATTAATCAAGATCATTATTAATATTAATCATGATTAATATTAATCAAGATCATTATTAAGATGATCATTAATCAAGATCATTGTTAAGATGATTATTAATCTTGATTAATATTAATCATGATTATTATTAAGATGATTATTAATCTTGATTAATATTATCAAGATCATTATTAAGATGATTATTAATCTCGATTAATATTAATCAAGATCATTATTAAGATGATTATTAATAAGATGATTATTAATCTTGATTAATATTATCAAGATCATTAATAAGATGATTATTAATCTTGATTAATATTATCATGATCATTATTAAGATGATTATTAATCAAGATTATTATTAATCATGATCATTATTAAGATGATTATTAATCAAGATTATTATTAATCATGATCATTATTAAGATGATTATTAATCAAGATTATTATTAAGATGATTATTAATCATGATTATTATTAAGATGATTATTAATCATGATTATTATTAAGATGATTATTAATCATGATTATTATTAAGATGATTATTAATCAAGATTATTATTAAGATGATTATTAAGTAGATCATTAAGATTAACAATCAAGACTATTATTAATATCATCATCAAGACAATTATTAAGATTAGTATAAATATAATTAATAAAATGTTAAATATTAAAGTGTAATTATTAATTAAAATGATTATTATCCAATCTTTTTATCAAGATAATTATTAACAAAATTATTCATGAGATTATTTAAATAACTATTCATCAAAATGACTATCAACTAAGATAACTATTACAAGATAATAATTATCTGAATAATAATTTTAAGATATTTTATTAATATTTATGATATTAATCTTGAAGAGGCGACTAATTATTTATGATATTAATCTTGAAGAGGCGACTAATTATTAATTATCTTAATAGATATTTTAATAATCCCAGTTAATAAGAATATTCATTATCTTAATAGATATTTTAATAATCCCAGTTAATAAGAATATTCATTATCTTGATGAATATTTACTTTGGCTCTTTGTTAATAAAAATTATATTGGTTATTAATAATCATCTTGGTCCTCGATAATAATTTTGTTTCTTATTTTATTCATCTTAATATTGATCTTGATTCTTAATCATCTTAATAATAATCTTGATTAATAATCATCTTGATTCTTAATCATTTGAATATTAAGAACATTAATATTAATCTTGAATATTAAGAACATTAATATTAATCTTGAATATTATTCATTTTAATTCTTATTCATCTTAATAATAATCTTGAATATTATTCATTTTAATTCTTATTCATCTTAATATTGATCTTGATTCTTAATCATTTGAATATTGATATTAATTATTAATCATCTTGATTCTTAATCATTTGAATATTAAGAACATTAATATTAATCTTGAATATTATTCATTTTAATTCTTATTCATCTTAATAATAATCTTGAATATTATTCATTTTAATTCTTAT
>Ga0272448_1001650_pt1 | contig 29509 bp, 26 predicted proteins | sample YNPCB0191_FD_202220 | JGI IMG/M metagenome (GOLD analysis project Ga0272448, IMG submission 202220) | Hot spring sediment microbial communities from Yellowstone National Park, WY, United States - YNP-CB-019-1 | ecosystem: Environmental > Aquatic > Thermal springs > Hot (42-90C) > Sediment...
AAAGGACAACTTGAACAGACCGGTTGCCAGTGGCATCTATATCTGCCGCTTTGTTGCTGGCGACTATCAGCGCAACACCAAACTCATCCTCCAGCGCTAAGGACAGATAAAACCTCAGGCGGGGCAGGCTTTCTGCCCCGCCTTTATTTATGATAGGTTTTTAGAAAGATGCCATTGCGAGCGAATAAGTTGGGTTCCTTAGTTTTGGGTTGTGCCTTCGGCACCTGTTAAGACAGAGCGTGGTTCGGAGAACCGGGGCCCTAAAACTGAGAACATAGAAATATCCGAAGGCCGGTGGCAATCTGTGCAAGATATTCCTTGCCGGAGAAGCCGGCTCGTAATGACAGAAAGAATAGAGGCATTGTAACTGAACAGTAAATAAAGCCTGATGCCCTAACCTAAGGGGAAAAATGGGTTAAAAGGGAAAAAGGTTAAGGCTTCAACCATTTATTGGCTCATCACTCATTTTCTTGATGAAACCAAAGATTGAATTTTATGGTAAAATCACGGCCCTAATTCAGTTAAGCATCTGATTATCAGCAAGTTATGGCTATGATGCTCTTTATTATTCCGATTCTGAATAGCACTCAGGGGGTAAATGGGGGAGTGACCCGGGGGGTGACCCCCTGAGTGACTCCCCGGGTGACCCGGTGGGTGACCCGGTGGTTCAACCGGTGAATCACTCCCGGATTCAAACCCCGAATCACTGACGGTATAACTCCCGGATTCACTCAGGGATAGACTCACAGAGTCATTCGGTGAGTAAAACGGTGAGTCAGACCCGGATTGAATCTCTGACTGACTCACCGATTCAAACCCTGAGTCACTGGGGGATTCACTCACCGAGTGCTATCCCGGATTATATCTTAAATTCTGTGGACGGTTATTATGTTAAACGGTTATGAGAGCAGAACTTCGGTGATTTTTGTATATAAGGGACCAGCGGGCTTGAGTTCGCTTTTGAATATAATCACGCGGTCTATAAGCCAGACCGAACTGGTAAAAGAACAGCCCTGAATGAACCGGGCATCATCAGGCACTCTTATCCTTGCCAGGGTCAGGTGCGGTGTAAATGCTCTTTTCTCAGGCACATAGCCTATTTTTGCCATCGCACTTGCCACTGCTGCCTGAAGTTCCTTTAACTCCCCCTCCCCTCTTTTCAGACCAGCCCAGATGACCCTTGCCTTTTGAACCGAAGGGAATGCACCGAGATTCTCAAGTTGGCACTGAAAGGGCTTGAACCCCTTTGCCACAATAGCAAGTTGTGCCTTTGCCTTTTCAATAAACTCCGGGCTGACCTCGCCCAAAAATACTAAAGTCAGATGCATCTGCTCTGGTTTGACCCATTTGACCTTGAGTGCGGTCCTGCCCTTAAGCTCATTGAGCAGCCGAGCAAGTTCAGATTTTACCTGTTCCGCTGTGTCAACCGCAATAAATGACCTGATTTTTTCGCTCATCACCCTTTTAACAGCACCCGGCGCAAGAGGTCAAGCGCGGAATATGCTGACCTTTCCTTAATTACCCTTCTGGTGCCAGAGAAGATATGCCTTTCCACCCACACCTTATCCCTGAAGGCAACCCCGATATAAACCAGACCAACCGGCTTTTCCTTTTTGCCGCCACCTGGTCCAGCAATACCGGAAACCGCAATCCCGCAATCAGTGCCGATAACCGCACAGACACCCTTTGCCATCTCCTTAACCGTCTGGGAACTCACCGCACCATAACGGGCAAGGGTCTTTTCCTTTACACCCAGCACATCCATCTTGGTCCGGTTGGAATAGGCGATGACCCCGCCCAGATAATAGTCAGAACTGCCTTTGACACCGGTTATTATGTCGCCAACCAGACCGCCAGTGCAGGACTCAGCGGTGCCCAATGTAAGATGAGCCTGCCTTAAAATCTCGCCAACAACCTCAGCCAGACCCTTATCCTTTAGGGCATAAACCCGCTCGCCCAAAACCTCACTCAGTTTATCCGCACACCGGTTTACCGCCGCCTCATCCGCACCGGAAAGGATAATATCCAGTCCGGCAACCGAAGGATAATAGCCAATGCTGATACCCGGATATCTCCGGGCAACTCCTGTCACCCTTGGGGCAATTCTTGACTCAATCAATCCGAATGTCCGCAGAACTGCCGAGTATTTTCTTTCCGAACCAAACCGCTGTTTTAGATATGGAATAATGCCTTGCTCAAGAATTGCGGAAAGTTCCTGGGGCACACCGGGCAGAAGACAGATTGTGCTATTCTGATGCTCAACCACCATACCCGGCACCATACCGGCTGGATTTTCAAACACCATTGCCCCGGCAATGACCAATGCGTGCCTTTTTGCCAACTCCGTCAGCCTGTAACCCTGGTGCTCAAATAATGTCTTAATCCTGTCCAAACTCTGCTTGTGAATAATCAGTTTCCGCTCCAATAGTTCGCTCACCGCATTCAGGGTCTTATCATCCGGTGTTACGCCGAGCCCGCCACAGACAAAGACGAGCCGGCTTGAGACCAGCGCTGAGGCGACCGCCCGCTTGATTTCCGATTCATCATCCCTGACCCGCACCACCCTTGCGGTCTCAAGCCCGATGCCTATTAGAGAGCGGGCAATGAATGCTGAGTTTGTGTCCCCAACCTGACCGGACACAACCTCATCACCAACAATTACTATTTCTGCCCCTGAAGTTCCTTTAACCATTGCTGAACTATTGCGCCCTTGTCAGGAAGGAACTCTTTGTTCCTTAACGCCTCATTATACCAGAATTCAGCCTTCTTCTTATCCCCTTTTTCCCTATGATAAGCCCTGCCCAGATTTACCGTTGCTTGGGCAAAGTTCAGGTTGAGTTCAATTGCCTTATTAAACTCTGCTATTGCCCGGTCATAGTTACCTTTATGAGCATAAAAACGCCCCCGGCTGTAATAAGTCTCAAAATCCTGATAGTTGAGTTCTGCCATTGAACTCCCGTCTCAATAGTAATATATACCATTAATCCCTGTAATGTCAAGGATGGCACGAGATGGGAAAATAGTTAAGGTTAAGGCAAACCCGAGTCTGAAAAGACAAAAAGCAAGGCTAAAGCCTTGCCCTACATTAGGAGAGATTAAGAGACGCTCTGCCCTAACAGGTACCGAAGGTACTATACCTTCAGGTTAGCAGAGCTACGTTAGAAGAGGTAAAGGTAAAGGTAAAAGGTTAGGGTTAAATTGACAAATGACCCAATGGAAAGAGGAAAGGCTTAGGGAAAGAAGACTTCAGCACTCCATATATAGAAAAACCCTGCCCGATAAAAATAAGAGCGGGCTGACAGCCTCAACACCAAAAATTTCTATATCTTTCCCTTAAGTTTTTTTAGCCAGACCTCAACCCATCTCCCCTGGTTAGGAAGAAATTCTTTGTATTTCAGTGCCTCTTTATACCAGAATTCTGCCTTTTTCTTATCCCCTTTTCCTAAATGATATACCCGACCCAGAATCGCCATTGCCCGGGCATATTTCGGGTTGAGTTCGATCGCCCGATTATAGTCCGCTATCGCCTGGTCATACTCACCCTTATGGAAATAAGTTATCCCCCGGTTGTTATATGCCTCGGCATATTTCGGGTTGAGTTCTATCGCTTTGGTGTAGTCTGCTATCGCCTGGTCATACTCTCCTTTATGGAAAAAAGCAATCCCCCGGTTGTTATATGCCTCAGCATAATTCGGGTTGAGTTCAATCGCCTTATTAAACTCTGCTATTGCCCGGTCATAGTTACCTTTATGAGCATAAAAACGCCCCCGGCTGTAATAAGTCTCAAAATCTTTATAGTTGAGTTCTGCCATTGAACTCCCGTCTCAATAGTAATATATACCATTAATCCCTGTAATGTCAAGGATGGCACGAGATGGGAAAATAGTTAAGGTTAAGGCAAACCCGAGTCTGAAAAGACAAAAAGCAAGGCTAAAGCCTTGCCCTACATTAGGAGAGGTGACGTAAGGTTTAATTTAAGTTAGACCAAGACGGGGAAATAAGAGGATAAGCAGTCTTAAGATTAGATTGGCGCAGATGCCGGAAAGGACATCATCCAGCATCACACCCCAGCCACTTCTAACACGCTGAATCCGGTTGATAAAGGGCAGTTTCAGGACATCAAACCCGCGCCAGATGAGAAAACCCAGCCCAAGCCCGGATAAGGAGACCGGATTATAAAGGAAGGTAATGAAGGTGCCGCAGATTTCATCAATGGTTACCCGTCTCGGGTCTTTGCCCCAGACCTTTTCCAGGTCCGAGGCAATCCAGACACCGAGAAAGAACACGCCGATGATAACGATGGCACAAAGCAGGGGCTGGCGGGAAAGGTAATAGGCAGGAATCAGGGTAAAGAGACTGGTGACAGTTGCGGGCGCAATCGGAAAATAGCCACTGAAAAAGCCTGAGCCCAGGCAGGCCTGGAAATAGAATTTAGCCGATTTCAAAATTTAGCGCCGGCGCCGGGAGGGAAACCTGTGCTCCCATTCCACCACCAGATTGGCAACAATAAAGATTGATGAGTAGGTGCCGATGATGATGCCGACGGTCAGCGCAAAGGCGAAGTCCCGGATTTCGGCTGATGCGAGGATGAGGAGCGCGATGGTTACAAACAGGGTGGTCAGCGCGGTGATAACCGTCCGGTTCAGAGTCCGGTTTATCGCCAGGTTGCAGACCTCGGCAAAACTTTCCTTGCGAATCTTTTTCGTATCCTCACGAATCCGGTCTGAAACCACAATTGAGTCATTGACCGAATATCCAATCACGGTGAGAATTGCCGCAATCAGGGTGGTGGTAATCTCCTTGTTGAATAAGGAGCAGAAGCCCAGGGTGATCAGGGTATCGTGAATCAGCGCCAGCACCGCACCGGTGCCAAACCGAAAGTCAAACCGGAAACTGACATAGATTAAAATCCCGATGATGCCCAGCACAACCGCCCACAGCACCTTTGACTGTAACTCCTTGGAGATTCTTGGTCCAACCGCCTCATCGCGCAGGACCTCAAAAGAGATATTGGGAAAGGAAACCGCAAACTGCTCACGCAGACGCGAGGAAAATCCGGACTCATCAGTGGTTTTTTCCCTCGGTTTGACCCGGATGAGAAAGTCGCCGGTCTCGGTCTGCTGGATTGATGCACCCGGTTCACCCATTGCGCTGAGCGCGGCACGCACCGCATCAATCCTTACCGGCTGGGCAAATCGGACCTGAACCAAACCACCACCGGTAAAATCAACCCCGTAACGGAAACCTTTGAAGATGAGCAGGAAAACACTTGTTAGAACCAGGATTGCCGATATGACAAAGAAAATTCTGCGATTGGACACAAAGGCTATTCTGGTATAGCGTATAAGTCTCATATTTATATCCTCAGGGTTTTGACCTCAAAACGGGCAAGGAAGAAGTCAAAGATAAATCTGGTCAAAAAGACCGCGGTCAGGACATTTAAAACCAGACCGACCGCCAGCGTTATCGCAAAGCCCCGCACCGGTCCTGAGCCGATGAAATAAAGGGCAATGGCGGTGATAATCGTGGTGGCATTGGCATCAATAATTGTTACCAGCGCCCGGGCATAACCGGTATCAACCGCTGCCATCGGCGTCTTGCCTGCACGCAACTCCTCCCGGATGCGCTCAAAAACTAAGACATTGGCATCAACCGCCATACCGATGGTCAGGGCAATGCCCGCCAGACCAGGCAGGGTCAGGGTTGCCCGCAATGCGGCAAGCGCTGCCAGTAAGAGAAAGATATTGAAGAAAAGGGCAAGGTCGGCAAGCACACCGCCAACACCATAATAAAAAAGCATAAATAAAATCACAACCACCGCACCAACCGCACCGGCAATAAGCCCGCGCCGGATTGCGTCCGCACCCAGCGAGGCACCGATTGAACGCTCTTCAACCACCTGGACCGGCGCCGGCAACGCACCGGAGTTTAAAACAATTGATAAATCCTTTGCCTTGTCACCCCGGCGGTCATTGAGTGTAATCTGACCCCGGCCATTGGGAATCCGCTCCTGAATCCGCGGGGCAGAACGGACCACACCATCAAGCACAATCGCCAGCCTTCTACCCACATTCCTGCCGGTTACCTGGGCAAACTTCGCCGCCCCTTCCCGGTCAAGTTCAAAATTGACCACCCAGGTGTTTGCCCGCTCCAGGTCCGCACCCTGATAAATTGCCGGCTCGGCACGCCTCAACCTGGTGCCCACCAGTTCCGGCTCGCTCTTGAGAAGATAAACCCGGACCACCTTGCCATACTGCTCGGACTCAACCGGACCAAACCTGAACTCATAACCCTGGGGCCAGAACTCTTTACCCTTTTCCAGAAGGCTGGAAAAAACCGCGGTGTCGCCGGCAGGAATCATTAAATCCAGTTCATCACCCTCACCGCGCAGGTAAGAAAGGAGCGTCCCTGGCGCTGCCTCACCCGTGCTGTCCATCCCCTGAGGTGCCATTGCACCTGCCGAAGGCAGAACCTGGCTTGATTCTGCCTTGAGCACACCGCTCGCCTGCAACCGCTCGTCAAGCGTCTTCAAGGCATCGTAAACCTTTGCCTTTTCCTCCACCAGTTGGAAGGTTAGATGTGCCGGCTGTTTGATAATGTTCAGCGCCCGCTCCCGGTCAACTCCGGGCAACTGCACCAAAATCCTGCCCTTGTCGGTCTTCTGAATTGTCGGCTCAAAAACCCCGAACTGGTCAATCCGGTTCCGGATAACCTCCAGTGCCAGTTCGGGCGCCCTTTTCGCCTCCTCCTCGGTTAACTGGCTCTTGTCCACATCCAGAACAATATGCATACCGCCAACCAGATCCAGACCCAGATGCAGGATACGCTTCTCATAAAGCCCGGCTTTGCGCCGGTTGAACTCAATTATTTCACTCATCACCGCCTGGCTGTCAGCAGAGGTTGCTGCCTGTGCCAGACGCTGCTTAAGCGCCCGTTCCTGCCCGGGCAAAAGGACATACAGTTGGAAACTGGGCCAGAGGATAACCCCGGCGATGACAAAAACCACGAGCCAGATGGCAATCTTGATTCTTGCGCCTTTCAACTCCGCACCTCCTGGATGATTCGCTTCATCTCCTGGACCGCCTCCTTCAGTCCGACAAAGACCGCCCGGGCAACGACCGCAAACCCGATGGAAAACCCCTGGGCGAGATTGCGTTCCAAAATCGGCACAACATTCAGATAGTCCAGCCCGTGCCCGACATTGACCACCAACCCGGCTGCCCTTGCCGCAATCGCGCCCTTTTCCAGACGCTCAAGATGAAACTCCCGGCGTTTTATCTCCTTGCTGTAACGGTCGGTATTCAACTCCACCACCTGTGCGCCTAAATCCCCTGCCGCTTTTATCTGCTCGGGTTCCGGCTCAATGAAGATGCAGACCCTGATGCCCGCCTTTCTCAACTCCGCAACCGCCCGCTTGATTTTATTCCGCTCCCTGAGGACATCAATACCGCTGGTGGTGGTCACTTCTGTAACCACCTCGGGCACCAGCGTAACCTGGTCGGGTCTTACCCTCTGGACAAACCTGAGCATTGCTGCTGTTGCCGCCATCTCAACGGTCAGTTCGGTTTTGATTGTCTGCCGCAGCAGTTTTACATCCCGCTCATTGATATGGCGCTGGTCCTGGCGCAAATGAACGGTGATTCCATCCGCACCACCCGCTTCCACCAACGCTGCTGCCTGCACCGGGTCAGGAAAACTTTCCTGCCGTGCCTGTCTGAGCGTGGCGATATGGTCAATATTAACTGAAAGAGTCCGCATTATTTTTAATTTTAGATAATAATCCTGTTATTGTCAATTTATCCCGATTTATCTATCCTCGGAGTCTTTTGCCAAAAGCGGTCGCGGCGGAAGAAATACCGCCAGTAACCCACGACCAGCGCGATGTTCATCAGCAGATAATACTGCACAACGAGTAAACGCCGCAGCCCGCCTCGGGCATAAAAAACCAAAGGCAACGTGGCATAGGCAATCAGTTGCAAAAAGAACAGCACCCGGAAAAATGGCTGGTGTAATTTAACTCCTGAAGCAACCAGGATACTGAATAGAAGGAAGGGTATCAGCATCCTCAGGACCTTATGGGAAAAATAGACCCAAGCCTTTTTGCCGTACCTGGGAGACAACAAATCAAAGAAATGCAAAAGTGCCTGCAGATTACCACTGCTGATCCTGACCTTGCGCCGAAACTCAATCTCCTCACTTTCAGCCCGGGTGATGACCAGTGCTCGCGGCTCATTAACAACATCCATACCATATCGGAATGGTCTGATGCCCAAATAAAAATCATCAATAATAATCTCGTCGGGTATCGGCTGAGCAAACTCCTTTCTGATCAGGTTGGCATAGCCATAACACCCTATGAGCGCGCCGATCTTTGCCTCCCAATCCTTCACCCTGTTTTCCCAGCGGTCATAAAAACTTTCTGCTGGACTGCCATCTTTATTGACCCGCTGGAAAGCGGGATGAACAACCGCTACCTTCGGGTCGTGGAATTTATCCACGAGCATTCTCAAGGAATCAGGTGTCAGCAAGGCATCGGCATCGGTAAACAAAACCAGTTCGCCGGTGGCGAGCTCCAGTAACCGGTTTTGTACTACCACCTTTCCCGACTGGTCATCATAATGAATCAGACGAACCCTCGGGTCATTGAACGATTTGATAATCTCGTCCGTCCGGTCGTTAGAACCGTCTGAGCCGATGATTATCTCCAGTTTATCCTCAGGATAGTCCAGCGACAAAAGGTTTTTCATCTTACCAGCGATAATCGCCTCCTCATTGTGAACCGACATTACCACGCTAACCTTAAATGGCTCCTCTCTCCTTACCGGTTGAAATCGCCGCGGGAATAATCTACCCCAAACCCACAAAACAATCGGGAAGAACACCCAGTGATAAAGGAAAAGTGCCAGCGGAATCCAGAAAAGTAGAATGGTAATTAAATCAAACAATTCTTATCTGACATCAGCCAATTCCCAGCACCCGACGATAAACCTCAATATGCCTTGCAGCTGATTCTGCCCAGGAAAACGCCTGGGCACGTTTCAACCCGCGCGCACACAATTCTGCCCGCAGGGACTCATTTTTCAAAACCAACTGCAAAGCCTGTTCAATCTCTTCGGCACTGGCTTCTTTAAGAATAAATCCTGCATCTTGCGCCACTTCCGGCAGAGATGAAAAACCCGATACAATTACGGGCACACCCGAAGCCATACCTTCCAAAACCGGCATTCCAAACCCTTCATAAAAAGAGGGGAAAACCACCACCCGTGCTAAAGCGTAAAGGCCCGGGAGCAACTCCTGTGGGATATAACCTAAAAAGCGAACCGCGGACCGCTGACCAAAGACCGCCGAAGAGGCAAATCCCCGGATTTCCTCCGCACCCAGTCCATCACGGCCGGCAAAAACAACCGCATCGACCAGACCTTGTTTAATTACATTTCCACCCGCCTTAATCAAGGCAATCAGATTTTTCTTGCGCTCAATCACGCCGACATGAAGGATGTAGCGGCTGGGTAAACCCAAAAACAAACGCACCCTTTGCAGATACTCCTCGTTATGTTGCTGTAAAAATTCTTCCCCGACCCCATGGTAAATTACCGCGATGCGAGCGGGGTTTACTTTAAAAATTTCTATCAGATCTTTTTTCGCCGACTCGCTGCCGGTAATTACTGCTGCCGCCTGGCGCAGGGCTAACTGAACCTGCATTTTCATATACCTTCTGTAAATCGGGCCGTAAGCAAATGGAACCCGCAGGAATGAAAGGTCATGGATGGTAACAACTGTCTTGCAATTTGGTCTGAGTGGAAGGACAAAATTGGTCCCGTGGAAAAGTGCCACCCTTTGCCGGGCAATATACTTAGGAACATACATATTTAACCAGAATGGCGAGTATAACTTGGCTAAAGTAGTGCCATCACCGATAAAGGTGCCCAGAACCTGTTGTTTACATCCGTCCGGCAACAAGTTTGCTGACAGTGGTCGGTCAACAATCAAATCAAACCTAAACTCCGGACCCAACCTGGGTAGATAACGGGCCAGCTGAAAAACATAGTTCCCGATGCCCGACATTCGTCTAACTGTTCGTCGGGCGTCAAGGGCGATTCGCATCGGCTGATTCATTCTCCACCCTTTCTTTCCCTGAATATGGTTATCACTTCCTTTGCTGCCTGCTGGAAACTGAACTGCTTGATCCGCTTCCGACCAGCCTCAGCCATTTGCTTCAGTTGATAATTGTCGCCCAACACCTCCTTCATCCGTTTGGCCAAATCGCGGAAATCACCGGTTCGGAAATAAACCGCAGCCTCACCGCCAATTTCCGGCAGACTGGATGAATCGCTGCACAAAACCGGACAACCGCATGCCATTGCCTCCAGCACCGGCAGACCAAACCCCTCGTAACGGGAAGGATATACCGCAAACAAGGCAGCATTGTAGAGATCACACAAATCCGTGTCACCAACCCGGCCCAGGTAACGCACCTTGCCTGCCTTTTCAAAATGTGATATCTCCTTCATAATCTGCTGGTAGCGCCAGCCCTTCCCCCCGACCAGCACCAGGAGCGGCGGTTGCGAGAGTTGATTTATCGCCCTGAGCAATGTCAGATGCTCTTTCCTTGGCTCAATTGTGCTGACACAAATAATATAATCGCTGTCAATCTGAAACTTCTCCCTCACGACCTTTCTTGCCTCATCCTTTTCTTTCGGTTGAAAACTTTCCGCTGCCGCTTCTTTTACTACCCTGACCTTACCGGCGTCGAGTTGCAAAATTTTCTTTGCCATCTCGGCAGTAGCGTTAGAAACGCATATTACGACATCCGCTGCATTGACAACTCGCTTCAAGAGCAACCTCATGCGCACCAGTGTCCGAAACCGCATGCTCCCTGGACAGACATAAGGCACAAGGTCATGGAGTGTCAGAACCCGCCGACACTTGCTTTTCACCCGCAAAGGGAGATATGTCGGCTGTCCCCAGAAAATATCAACCTTATCCCGGGCAAGTATCTCAGGAAGAACAAATTGACTCCAGAGTGTGGGTCTGGCTGATAACCAGCTGGGTATTACCCGTATGCACCAGTTATTTCCGGGCAGAGCAAGGTCAATCGGAACCGGCGCATAAATAATAAACTCATCCGACTTTGCTACCGCTACCATTTCCTTAAGCATACAGAAAACATATCGGGCAATGCCGGTAAATTCAAAAGCAAAGGAAATACCATCAACCCCGATGCGCATAATGCAATGAGGTGAAGGGAAAGAATGGTTCTCGGTTCTTTTTTGTAGGGCAGTCCTTTAGTGCAGATGCAAGGCTAAAGCCTTGCCCGACAACTGAAATCAAGATTTGAGGCGCGGACTTCACCTCGCAAATTATAAAAGGAAATCACCTTTAGTCAATTCCACATACCGGTTCCGTAGGGCAGACCTTTAGTGCAGAAGCAAGGCTAAAGCCTTGCCCTACAGGCTTGACATCGGCATTATAGAATTTATCATTTGCAATGCAGAAAAAAGCAGATGCAAGGCTAAAGCCTTGCCCTACAATTCCGGACGGTAAGTCATTGAAGTTAGTTATCTTAACAACTTTGTTGCGGTCAGATGTGCACGTTTATTTGAAGCACTTCCAACGGTTTGAAGTCTGGCATTTATATAATCAAAGGACTGAAGACATCGCACCGGATCAACTCGGGAGCCGGGCGATCAGGTTTAAAAATGTTTTTGACCTGATTATAAAAATTCTGCGTCTTAAACCGGCGCTTATTCAGGGTGGTGAACCCTACGACTTTCCCACCCAGCTGCCGCTGATTGTCGCGACCGTAATTACCTCAAAACTGCTCCGCATTCCTTACTACTTCCCGACATTTGAAAATATGGCGCCAGAAAAGAAGTTTGCCGGAATAAAACGTTTGGGATTGCCGCTGAGTTTTTTAATCATTCCCCTGGTTAAATGGCTTGCCCGCGGTTATTCAAGGAATGCGATGGTAATATTTGCTCTCAATAACGATGCCAGGAGAAATATGCTCCAGTTAGGAGTCCCCGAGAGGCGTGTCGTGCGGCTGATGTATGGCACCTGGGGTGTTGATACCGACAGATTCACCAATGTTTTAGATGGAACAGAGCCTGATATGGGACAATATGGGATTCTCTTTGTTGGCAGACTGATTGAAAGTAAGGGTCTCAATGTTCTGCTCCCGGCATTTGAAAAGGTCAAGCACCGATTTCCTCTTGCCCAGTTGTTCATTATTGGCGAAGGGCCGTTAAAACAGGCCCTCTTCCGCCGCGCCACAAACTTAGGTATTGCTGCTTCTGTCCACATTTTAGGGCCGATTCTAAATTACAAACTGCCGCCTTATTTTCGTGCTGCGCGGGTAACGGTGGCCCCTTCAATAAGTACCCGCCGCTCGATTGAACAGGTGGGAATGGTTAACATCCAGAGTATGGCATGCGGCACACCGGTGGTATCAACCTATAGCGGCTCCATCCCCGAATATGTCATTGACGGCAAAACCGGCATATTAGTTCCGGAGAACGATGTGCCTGCCCTGGCTGAAGCAATAATCCGTCTGCTGACCGATGAAAGGTTACGCCGCCAACTCGCGCATAATGCCCGTGAATATGCCCTCCAGTACTATGACGCCCGGCGCAACATCCAGAAAGTGGAGGAAGTGCTTTTGACCACTGTACGCGGATTTGATGAGGGATGCAAATAATATTTAACGCCGCATTTGATACAAAACTGAAAGTAGGAATATCCCTCTATATTCAGAAACTCATACCTCATTTAGCTAAAGTTTGTGACCTGACAATCCTGACCCCGGACCCGCACCTGTTTTCAGACTATGGAAAGACAATCCCTGTGCCTGATTTTGTCAGGTATAACCTCCGGCGCACCTTATGGACAATGACCGCGCTGAATCAATACCTGAAAAAAACTGAGGCGGTGCTATTTTCTCCGCTACCAACGCTCCCGCTATTCCCAAAAATCCCCGCGATTGCGGTTGTCCACGACATAACGCCGCTCCTTGTTCGCCGGTCAATACCTGCCAAGGAAAAACTGTTCTTCTATCTGGGGCTGCAGAGTCTGAAATTTGCCGATTACATAATCACCGTCTCCAATCATACCAGAAAAGATTTAAGAAAATTGCACTTGGTTCCGCGGAATAGGATAGTTGTTGCCTATAATGGGCCGGGCATCACCCCTTCACCATTTGCGGCTGATTTTGGTAAGCAATTCACACCTTACATCCTTTATGTTGGCAGCCATTCAGCGCACAAAAACCTATCCCGCCTAATTGCCGCCTTTGCCCGAATCAATAGAAAGGTAGAGGTTCCAAATTCCCAGAACCAGGAACTTAAATTGGTTATTGTCGGGCCGGGAAGCCCTGAGCAGCTTGCACAGACCCGAAGGACAATCGCCCGTTTCTCTCTGCAGCCGCAAGTGCTATTATTTGACCAGTTAGACGAAAATCGCCTGTCCAGTCTCTACCGGCACTGCCTGTTCCTTGTTCAACCTTCTGTTTACGAAGGCTTCGGCTTGCCGGTTCTGGAGGCGATGCTCCATGGCGCACCCGTTGCCTGTAGCAAAACCTTAAGCCTCTTAGAAGTCGCCGGTGACGCCGCCGTCTTCTTTGACCCTTATTCTACCGAAGATATTTTAAACAAAATTCAATTGCTGCTCGACCAACCACAGTTGAGGCAAAGACTGGCTGAAGAAGGATTAAAACAGGCAGCTCAATTCAACTGGGACAAAACCGCTCAGAAAATCGCTATGTTAGCGCGCCGATTAGTTCCTGGTTCTGGGAACCTGGAAACAGTGCGCAGTCCGCCGAATTGATAACCCTAGCCCCAAAATAATACCCAGCAAAATAAACGCTCCGTGTTGCCAGATAAGGCAATCCCACAAGCCATGCACAGCATACGCAATTAATCCTGCGTTAACACCACTAGCTATACCCATAAAATCGTTCTCTGGTAAAGAGACTTTCAAACTTCTTTCCACGCTGATAAAGGCACTGAGTAATATACCCAAAAATAAAATAAGACCAAAAACCCCAAGGTCAACCAGTATTTCTAAAAAAATGTTGTGCGTGTTGAACTGTGTCGCAGAGGACCAAGGTGCGGGAAACCCGTATAGATGTTTTACAAATCGGTAGTTCTCAATCCCGACTCCCCAAAACCAATTGTTTTTAAATACGACTAAAGCGTAATGCCAGAGTATCGCCCGCCCGGCAAGTGAAGGGTCGCGCCAGGAGGTCTGTCCAATGCGTGACAAGAAAGCACCCCTTAATAAATCCATACTAAATACCAGCATCAAACCGATGATAGTTATGACCAATAAAATCTTTGATCTCGTTCGCATTAGTAGATAAAATAGTCCCAGCGCAAAACCAAGCCAGGCGCCGCGGGAACGGGTAATGATTAGCACTGAGAGTAAAATGAACACCCCCAAAAATCCGAGTAATTTTCCCGCTAAATTTTTGACCCCAATTACCAAACCGAGCAAAAAAAGTGTTGCTACTGTTACATGAACAGCCACGGCGTTCATATTCACATAACCGCCAAACGGCGCCAACATCGTTTTGCCTCCCAAAGACTCCAGGGAGAGAACTTTCAGGAAAGACAGGAAAGGGGCGGTTACAATATAGCTACCCACTAAAATTGAAATTAAAATCTTTATTTGCCGGAAATCTCTGGGCACAAGGGCAAAGAAAAATATGACACCAATCATTATCAGGGCAAGCATAGTATATTCTATTAACGCACCCTTTTGCACCGCTAAAGATGAGAGAAGCGCATGAATTGAGGTTATCAGAACCCAGGCGCCGAAGACAACGAACAGAATCCACTGGGACACGCAAATTTTCCCCTTATTACTTTGGTCGGAATTGTCCGGGAAAAGAAAACGGGTCGCAATTATGAACAGAAAAAGCGCAAGATTCACAGGATAAAAAACCCAGCGCCAGTAATGATATGGTAACAGCTCAAAGGTAGATAACGGAAATAACGCCGCAAAACCCATTAGTAGGATAAATTCATCTTTGACCATAATTGCCCAGGCCGCAATTTGAAACGGAGCTACAAGCAATGCAGTGGCAACAAGTCCTAAGCCCGCGCTTTGTCCCAATAAGAACAAAGATAAGATAATCGCTTCTGCTAAGAAGAAAAATAGTAATTGTTTTTTTCTCCCGGTATCGCTGCCACGTGATAAACTACTATTGCTAACCGCCATTTTTCCTATCTTTAGCAAGGGTTAAAATAAATCCGAAATCACTCCTAGAGATTATTCTGCAAATAAAAAGCAAAGTTATGTATAAAATTATTCCGCATCCCAGACCTACCCAGATGTTCCACAAACCTACCAGCCTGATTGTCGCCATCACCAGAATCAACGCCCCGCCCACTCTAATAAAAACAAGGGCCAACTCCCCTCCCTTCATTCGCAATGGTGACAAAAAATGCTGCCATAAGAGAAATAGAAAACCAACCAGTTCTGCCGTAACAATCGCCAGCGCCGCTCCAACCGCACCAAATCGGGGAATAAGTATAAAATTGGCTATCAGATTCACACCCAAGGAAATCGCCGATTGAACGGTTGTTATCACCGGTCGGTTTATCGCAATGAAGTAATAAGAAAAGAGCGAGCTGAAACAGGCAAACACACTCCACCACACAAGAATCATCAACGGCAATACTGCCGGCTCATAAGCTGAACCATAGATTAACATTATAATCGCCCGCGCGAGCACAACCCCCATTCCGCCAATCGGCAAGGCAAAAACCGTAATGTAACGCAGGGTCCGCGCGACTGTCTGAACAAAGCGCTGCGGGTCTGACACACTCAAACGGGAGAAAAACGGGTAGACGCTCGCCGAGAAAGAAAGGGGTATAAACAGACTCCCCCACACGATTCTAAACGCAGCACTATACGCACCCACCGCCCTATCGCCACTTAACTTCGCCAGAAGTGTCGTCCCGTTCCAGTAGTAAAAGGTTACAAAAATAACCGATAAACCTAACGGCAACGCCTGCCGCAGCACCCCCCACCACCTTTTAAAATTAAAATCCAGTTGCGGGCGGATTAGAAAATAAACTCCGCCCCAAGCAAACGCGGCCGAGGCAAAACCGGCACCGACATAAAGCCAGGCGTAATTTTCTGTCCGCGGGAAACTGTGCCTTAAAATTATCACGCCCGCAACCAGAACAACCACCTGAATGATGCGACTGAGGGTGGTAAAATGCATCTTCTCCAGACCCTGAAAGACATTGACAAAGAAATTGGTAAAGGCAGCCTCCAGGATAAAAAGGGTGCAGATATAGACAACCCTGACCTTATTCGCCGGGAACTTCAAGAGATTAATCACGCAAACAATAAGAGCGACGACCAGCACAGTACTTACCAATTTTATCGCTAATGCAGCATTGACCTGACGGCGTCCAGCCTCCCGGTTACGGGCAATTTCGCGGGCAGCAACTATCCCTAAGCCCAAATCAGCGAACACCGACCACATAGTCACAAAGGCAATGGCAAAAGAAAGGATGCCAAACTTTTCCACGCCAAGATGCCGGGCGGCAATAAAATAAAAAACAAACATCATCGCTTTATTAAGGACATCGGCAACCGAGAGAAAAAAGGTATTTCTTATTATCCGGCGGCTGGCAACAACTGGATGGTCAAAAACTTCCTGAGAACGGACTTCCAAATTATTTACGGGAACGAAATGTAACTAAGCGCGCAAAGCCGGCCACCGCGCCTGTAAATTCATTACCGAGGCTGCGCCACTTCTCGTATTCTTCTGGTTTACTAACCCTGAGAAATTGAAAGTATTCGGCAGTAAAAGCAAAGACAATTCCCGCGCCGAGACTGAAAAGAAATGCGGCGATCGTGAAGATACTCCGCTTGGGAAAACTGTGCCGCTGGGGTGGAACCGCATAGTCCAAGACGGTTAATGTCGGCGCATCCCGCGCCTCCAGCACCTTGGCATACTCATACTGCTGATAGAGCATCGCATAAGCCTCCTCCTGAATCCGGTAGTCACGGTAGCGCCGGGCAAACTCGGCACCGACCTCGGGCAGATGCTCAAACGAGACCGCAAAACCAACGCCGAACCCTTTTTCCCCGCCGCCCTGTTCCAGCCGCCGCAACTGGTCGGAAAAGGCCTGCACCTCGCGCTGGAGATTAAGATAATAAGGGTTGTCCGGACTGGAAATATCTCTAATTGCTTCCAGTTCCGCCTGTTTTACATAAGCCTGGGATTTGAGACGGGCATAAGCGTCAATTGCCGCCTTAGTTTCTTCGTCAACCGCAACAACCTTGTGCCGTGCCTGAAATACCTTCAACGACTCCTGTGTTTCGACCAGGGTCCTTTCCATCTCTGCCAGCCGCTTCTCTAAAAATACCCGCATATTATGACCACGGCTGATGTTTGATGTCCGGAGAAAATTGTCCAGTTCGCTGATAAAGGCATTGGCAACCTTCGCCGCCAACTGTGGGGTCTTAGCCTCGACACTTATCCGGACAATTCCTTCCGCCCCCACACCCACCTTTGTCATATTCTTCAACTGCTTGTACACCAGCTCAGTCTTTTCAGGTTTAATCCGATAGTAATAGGCAATACTGCATTGCTCGGCAACCCTGTCCATTAGCGTCCGGCTGGTTAATATCCCGGCCATTATATCCGAAGCGGTTGCTGCACCTCCCAAACCGCTGATGCGCAACTTGCTCAAACCACCTAACCCTGTTCCCAGGACACTGGTCAAGCCAAAAATATCACCTTCATCTGTTGGCGGTAACAGTTGCGCACTCGCGGTATAACGCTTGGGTAAAATGAAGGAAACCACCAAAACAATCAGGGTTATGGCAACGGTATTAATGACGATCAGTTTGCGCCATTTCAGGATTACTTCCAGATAATTTACTAATCGATTCACGCAGAGAGTCTAAAAAAACAATATCATTTGTCAACCAGCACTTTTATCCTTTTCCTTTAGGCAAGACAACCTTGACCGCTTGCCTGAATCGTTACAGCAGGGCATGGCTACGAAAACTGTAATATTTCTCTTGCCCGATAATGATGTGGTCAACGAGCCTGATGCCCAAAACCTTTCCCGCCTCCACCAGTCGTCTGGTCAATCTGAGATCATCTTCCGAAGGGGTTGGGTCACCGGAGGGATGATTATGCACGACCACAATTGCCGGGGCATGGTCATGAACCGCTGCATCAAACACCTCGCGCGGATGGGCAAGGGTGGTATCCAGACTTCCAACCGAAACCTGTTCGGTCCGGATGTGGCGGTTACGGGCGTCCAGCAGGACCGTGAAGAAACACTCCTTTTTCCGTTCAATCAATTTCGGCTTCACTAAACGGACAATCATCTCGGGTGTGGTCAGTTGCTCACGTTCAGTCGGTGCCAGGCTCTCCTGAAATCGGCGGGCAAGTTCAAACGCCGCCTTAATCTGACATGCCTTTGCAATCCCGATTCCCGGCACCTGCTTCAGTTCCTCAACTGTTGCCTCGCCCACCGCTACCACCGAACCAAAATGAACCAGCAACTGATGGGCAATCTCCCTTACCGGTATTCCCGCGGTTCCCCGGCTGATGATAACCGCCAGCAACTCCTCCCCAGAAAGTTTATCAGCTCCATATCTGACCAGCCTTTCGCGCGGGCGCTCACCTACCGGCATATCCCGCATTGTGTAATGCCTTCTTGAATCAGCCGGTTTCCTTGTCATAACAGGAAAAACTCCCAGGCACACCAGGCATCCTCAGGATGCTCATCTGGCGGGCAGAAAACACAGCGGGTCTGGATCCGCTCATCAATCGTCCGGGCAAATAATTCGTATTCCACCAGCCCGACTGTCTTGCAGGGAAACTCGGCCAGCCCCTTGCGCCGACGCGCACTCTGCACCCGGCAGTCAATCATTCTGAACACCGCCCGATTCTCAGTCTGCTCAACAACCTCCTGCCGGTTGATAAATGCATAGAGCCGGAACGAAAGCGCCTTCACTAAAGCGGGGATTCCGCCATTAGGACCAATCCGGTGCCGCTCCCTAATCCGTTTTGCCTCAATGACCGTAAACCTTGACCACGCCTCCCGGTCCAGTTCAATCGCCGCCTGCAGCCCGTATGATTTTTCCACCGCCTGAAACCACAACCCATCATGTGCCAGCCAGTTCTTGGCAGCATCCTCAACAAGACCAATTAACGCGTCCCGACTCAAATCTGCCAGTTGAGGAAAACGGGCGCCCTCATTACCTTCCATAAACTCCCATCAACTCTGCCTCACCCAAGATATGTCCTGCCATCGCCTCCTGCAATTTACCTGCTGATGCACCAGGTTCAAGATTTAAAACAGTATCAAGCGCATAGAGCCGGAAAAAGTAGCGGTGTGATTTTCCCGGTGGCGGATTTGGCCCATTATAGCCAATCCTTTTGAACCCGTTAACCCCCTGGCGGGTGCCATCAGCCAGTTCTGCCTCCTTCGGAATTCCCTCGGCGAGGGCTCTCGTCGCTGGGGGGATGTTATAAATCACCCAGTGGATAAATGTCCCGAAAGGTGCATCCGGGTCAGAACAGATCAGGGCAAAACTCTTCGTTCCTTCCGGCACCCCCTCCCAGGCCAGTGCCGGTGAAACATCCTCACCATCACCGGTGTAGCGCTTGGAAATTTCCTTTCCCTGCTCAAACGCCGGGCTGGAAAGAACCATCACCGCCTTCGGTTTCTCAACCGTTGCCGGTTTAACCGGCAGGCTTGATTCCGGCTTCGGGCCGGTTTTTGGCCCGCACCAGGCAAACAAAAGCAAACCGATGCCAACCAGACAATAAAGTCCTTTCATCCATTTACCTCCATATCTCAAAATAATTATCCTGACCCTCCCTGTCAATTCCGGCATTGAAGCCCAAATGAATTTTGCCCTAACCCAGCCATTTCTTGACTCGGTTCTTTTGCCGGCTAAAATCAGAACCAGCAATAAATTTTGTTTTGTGATTAAACTTGGAGGATATTAATGCCTTTACCAAAAAGACGACACTCACGGCAGCGGGGCAGAAAGCGCCGGACTCACTGGCGCTTGACACCGCCAACGCTGGTTGACTGTCCGCACTGCCACGAGCCGAAAATGCCCCACCGGGTCTGCCCGCACTGCGGTTACTACGCCGGCAAACCGGTGACGACCGTCGCCAAGGAAAAGGAATAAAGGAAATCGGTGAAAATTGCACTTGATGCAATGGGCTCGGACAATGCACCCCGCGCCGAGCTTGAAGCGGTAAGTCTGGCGCTCAAGGAATTGCCCGACATCAACCTCACCATTGTCGGCAAGCAGGAGATAATTGATGAAACCAGGGGCCGGTACGCTGAGCGGGTGGAACTTGTTCCCGCATCTGAGGTTGTCGGCATGCACGAACCGGCACCCGAGGCGATAAAAAAGAAACGTAACTCCTCAATCGCGGTATGTATGGAATTGCATCGGGCCGGTAAAGTGGATGCGGTGGTCAGCGCGGGTAATACCGGCGCAGTAATGGCATTTGCCCTGAACATACTCGGTTCGGCACCGGGTGTCCACCGGCCCACCATCGGGGTTCTTTTCCCGAGAATCAAGGGCAGCACCCTTGTCCTTGATGTCGGTGCCAATATCAGCCCGAAGCCATTCCATTTGCTCCAGTTTGCAATTATGGGTGCAACCGCAGCCAGTTTTCTCTTCCGCAAGGCAAACCCTTCGGTCGGGCTCCTGAACATCGGCCATGAAGAAAACAAGGGCAATGAACTGACCAGCACCACTTACAAACTCCTCAAGGAAAGCGAACTCAACTTTATCGGTAATGTCGAGGGCAATGACCTCTTAACCGGCAGAGTTGATGTGGTCGTCTGCGACGGGTTCGTGGGCAATGTCCTCTTGAAATATGGCGAAGGGCTGGCGGAGATATTGCGTCAACTTCTTCAGGAATACTATGAGTCGGAATCCAAATACCGGCTGCGGCGCTGGTTCTCAAAACCGGTGCTTGAGGAGTTTATCGGCCGAATGGATTATCAGGAGCACGGCGGCGCATTGATGTTAGGGGTCCAGGGTAATGTGGTTGTTGCCCATGGTCGCTCCACACCCCAGGCGCTCAAAAATGCGATTCGCACCGCCTATCAGGCGACCAGGGACAACCTCTCCCAGCACATCGCCCAGGCGTTTGCCGGCCTGGCGGAAGATAAGATGGCGGTTGATGGCGAAGCGAGGAATGACCAATGAAATTGGAGAATCTGGCATTCGGGAATCGGGTGTTACCTTTGATCCTGATCCTGTTTCTCGCCTGTAACACCCTGCCGGTCGGGTTTGACCAGATCCGAACCCTGCCGGAAACGCGGACGGTTGAAATCCGGCCCGAGAGCACTGACAGTTATGGCAAATTTGTCCCGCTCGGGTTTGCCGATTATCTTTTATTGGGCAAAGATGAGCAGTACGAAGCCCGGATATTAATCAAATTCAGCATTAAGGACAGTTGCCTGGACTCGGTCAGCTCGATCCGGCTCGTCCTCCATCCGATTGACAGTTTTCCACTTGACTTTTTCTGCCGTGCCTGTTCCACTGACTGGAGCACCAGCGCAGTTACCTGGCGCATGGCAGATTCAACCACCCAGTGGCTGAAGCCCGGCGGCGACTGCTGGCAGTTTATCCTCGGCCAAGGAAGATTGACCAAGGATTCAACGATTGTTGAATTGAACCGGGACTATCTTGATACCCTGGTCCGACATTCCTACGGCCTCGTCCTGTTTCCGGTTGACACCGGCTTTACCACCGTGACCAACCTGACCTCAGCCAAAACCGGTCCCCGTTTAATCCTGACCTTTGCCGATAACAAAAACCGCGTCTACTACCCGGCTGAGGACGCCCATATCGTTGACTCCAGCGGCATCCGTGCCAATCCTTACGACCTGCTTGTCGGCTCCAGTTTTGCTTTTCGCACCTATCTCTGGTTCCGCCTGGACTCAATTCCCTCTGAAGCAACCATCGCCCGGGCAGAACTCTCTTTCCAACCACAGACCCTGTATCAGCGCCAGGACACCATCTGGATTGGAGTCCATCAGCTCACTGAATCCTATGGCGCAAAGGGCAGATATGCCCTTTTCCAAGAGAATTCCGCCGCCAAAATTGCCTATGTGCCGGCTGCTAACGACACCATTGTTTCTCTGGAAATCAGCCGCCTAGTTCAGAACTGGGTCTCCCACGCAGACTCCAATCCCAACTACGGACTCCTGATCACCGCGGAACCGGAATGGCTCAAGCCCTTCCGGATAAAGTTATTCCGCACCGGACCGGCTACGCCCCGACTCCGGATTCAGTATCTGCTTCCGCCTGAAGACCGGTTCACAAGATGAAGAAAATTCTTTTCACGCTCACCCTGATATTTACCCTGAACCCTGCCCAGTCATTTTTCAATCTCAACGGCTTGGGAGAAATCAGCCCCCCAGTTGAAGCCTGGAATGCCGCCACTGGCAACCCATTTGCCTTGAGTGTTGCCAATCCCGGCACCTTCATCGATTTACCCCAGACCAGCCTGAAAATATCGTTACTTACCATTGGTGCCATCGGCAGGCAGAATAATTTCACCCGCGCACTGGGCACGGTCAAACCCGGCGCCTTTTACGGCGCAATTCCCCTGCCCACCCGCACCCGAATTCTCCTAGGTCTTGACAGCCGCTTTAATCAGGACTTTGATATCTGGTCTGAATCCCTTGCCGACACCACTTATCGTTATCACATCATCGGTCGCGGTGGTATCTACTCTCTCAATGCCGGTCTTGCCCAGTCATTCTTAGATCACCTCTGTATTGGAGTTCAATTTCATCAGTTCATCGGCGGTTCAAGGGAAAACTGGCGTTTCTGCACCCCTGAGGGTTCCATCACCACTGACACCATTGAAATTGACTATTCTAGTCACAACCTGCGCTTTGGCACCTCTGCCCGTTTCTCCATCATTACCATTGCCACCAGTTACGATTTGCCCTTAAACATCCTTGCCCGGCGGTTCAAACTCATCCACGGTGTTACCACCGATTCCCTGCAAAACTACCGGATAAAACTGCCGGCGGTTACCACCCTTGCCCTATCTGCTGAACCCGTGCGTCGGCTCCGGCTCAATGGTGGTGTCGAACTCCTGCCCTGGTCCAGGGCAACAATTAACGACACCTCCAGCCATTACCGGAATTCCTGGCGTGGCTCACTCGGGCTGGAGTATGAACCAATTCCCGGCCATCCGGTCCGTCTCGGCTACTCCTTTGGCAACTGGTACTGCCTTAACAACTACACCGGCGAGCCGATCGCGGAATCCGGTATCCATCTCGGCACCGGCATTCCTATCCCAAAATTTGGTGCACTGGACATCGCGGGCGAACTGCTTTTCCGCTCCAGCCAAGCCCAATCCCGGGCACTGCGCGAGACCGCCGGGCGGCTGACCCTTACCCTCGCTTATCAGGAAACCTGGGCGAAACGAACCCGACGCTGGGGTTATTAAATGGTTCTCCGTTTCCCAGTTCCAAGAACCAGGAACCATTGAATGGAGGCTTCAATGTTAAAAACAATCATCAGTTTATTAATCCTCGCCCTCTGCTTTGGCTGCGGTGGTTCCAAAAAAACTGTTCCGAAAACAATCCCGGACACCACCGCAAAAGCACCGGAACCTTCCGGCCTGCTTAAAGACACCTTAATTTCCACCCGTCTGCCGGAAAAACTCTTTCTCACCATTGAGGTTCAGGACTTCGGCACGATTAAGGTTGAGATGTTCACCAGGGATGCCCCGCTCAATGTCACCAATGTCTGTAATCTCGCCATCAAGGGCTTTTACAACGGTCTGACCTTTCACCGGATTGAACCCGGCTTTGTTGTCCAGGGCGGGGACCCGAAAGGTGATGGCACCGGCGGACCCGGCTACACCGTTCCTGCGGAAATCAGGCGCAAACACGAAAAGGGGTCAATGGCGATGGCACGTCTGGCTGACGCGGTCAACCCGGAACGGGCCTCCTCGGGCAGCCAGTTCTATTTCTGCCTGAATCCCCTGCCTATGCTTGACGGCAAATACACCGTCATCGGCAAAATTGTTCAGGGGATGGAGGTCCTGGAGAAAATTGCTCAGGTGCGACCGCCGGTGGTGATGGAACGGGTTTTTGCCTCCACCGAGTAGAGCTGACGCCGGATACCGCTCGAAAAAGGTGGTCTGGTCATTCCGGCTTCGGTAATGAAGCCGGTGATATAGCCTGCGGGGGTAATATCAAAAGCCGGGTTGAGCACCGGCGCGCCTGCCGGAGCAATCCGGCAATTCCGGCACCGCCGCACCTCATCACCCGCCCGTTCTTCAATGATAATCTCGGCACCGGTTTCAATCTGCCGGTCAAATGTTGATGAGGGGGCAACCACATAAAATGGCTTCTGCGCATCCCGGGCAAGGACTGCGAGCATTTTGGTCCCGACCTTATTGGCGGTATCGCCGTTGCGGGCAATCCGGTCCGCACCAACCAGCACCAGGTCACAATGCTCAATTACGCTCGCGGCGGCGCTATCCACAATCAGTTTAAAACCGACCCCTGCCTTCATCAACTCCCAGACGGTCAGCCTTGCCCCCTGCAACAGCGGTCTGGTCTCGCACACATAGACCAACGGCCTTTTGCCCTCAAGATGAGCCTGAAGAATCACCCCCAGGGCAGTACCCATCCCCGGCCCTGCCAGAGCGCCGGTATTGCAGATGGTAAGAATCCGGGCAGCGGCAGGAACAACTCTGGCGCCGTTTCTAACGATGGTTAGTGACCGCTGCCGCTCCTCCCTTTCCATTGCCCTGGCCTTGCGCACGATCGCCCGGCGTAAAGCCTGCGGTTTTAACGAACTCTGCTCAACCAGTTCCATAATCTGCTTCACCGCCCAGGACAGATTTACCGCAGTCGGACGGGCAGCAATCAAAACCTCACCCGCTCTTTTCAACCCTGAGACCAGGTGCCGGTCTTTCAGCCGCTGTGCCTCAAGCGCCAGTCCGTAACCCGCGGCAACACCAATCCATGGCGCCCCCCGGATTTGAAGCCTGCTGAGCGCCCCTGCCACCGCCCGTGCCGTTTTCAGAGCGATATACCGCTCCTGAAAAGGTAAGAGCCGCTGGTCAAGAACCAAAAGTTCCCTGCCCCGGAATAAAACCGCCGCGGGTAAAACTGAACCCACCCCGGCCATCTATTCACCTTTCCTCAGCACCGCCACCAGGCTGAAGGAGTTACTGACATCAGCGGCGTGGCTGAGCAAATGCAGGTCAGCAAGATGCCCCTCAAGGTCAAAATCCCGTTTTGCCGGCAAAAAGCCATAGACCCAAAACAACAGTGGCAGCAGTTTCCTTTGATACCGATTAACCCTCGGCTGCCTGGCAGCTAAATTCCTGAACAGACCAATCAGCCGGTTGATAAAATAGCCACCAAATTCCTCTGCCCGCACCGCGGCCCGGATTACCCTCGTCGATAAAAGCCGCAGAATTTGGAAATCGGCAAAGGGGTTATTCTCCCTTTTGCTTAAGAAAGCAAGCAGTGTTTCATACCGGTATTCAACCTGATGGGGATGATAACCCGAAAAACGCCGCCGGAAAGGCGAACGGTCAAGGGTTGAGATGATAACCAAACCGTGCGGTTTTAAACCCCGGTGCAAGCGCTGCAGTAAATCCCGCGCCACCGCCGGTTTCAGATGCTCAATTACCTCTAAAAACATCACCCCGTCCACCCCGGCTAAAATCTGCTCATCAAAATCCCTGATGTCAACGTATCTGAACATCAGGTTATCCCGGGCTCTGATGCTCTGGGCATAATCAATCAACTGCCGGGAATAATCGGTGGCGATCAGGGTCCAGTCTGAAGGCATAACCCGGGCAAAGGCAAAAGAAAGGGCACCGCTGCCGCAACCCAACTCCAAAACTCGCAGCGGCCTCCTCTCTTCTGCAAATATGGTCAAAGCCGCCGCATAATTGGCACAATGGTGGAACCGCAGCCTCAAATCCCGGTGCTGCTCAACACCTCCCCCCTCCAGATTGACAAAATCTCCGATTGCATTCAAGTTGCTCAGTTCCTGCCAGAGCCGGCGGAGATTGCTCCGTAGAACCTCGGTCAGGTCAACACTGTTATCATCCGGCACAGCCGCCATCCCCCAGATAATATAAAACCCTCTACCCAGGTCAAGCACAATTTCCCTTATCACGGACGGCGGTTCCATCACTGCAATTATAAACTGTTGACATTCCAACATATCCCGGTAACATATTTTTTATGCCTGAATACGACTTACGTCGCATCCGCAACATTGGCATCGCCGCACACATTGATGCCGGCAAGACCACCACCACTGAGCGGATATTATATTACACGGGCAGGATTCACCGGATGGGTGAAATTGACGAAGGCACCACCCAGATGGACTGGATGATTCAGGAACGGGAACGGGGCATCACCATCACCGCGGCGGCCACCACCGTCAACTGGCTTGACCACCGCATCAACATCATTGACACCCCGGGCCATGTTGACTTCACCATCGAGGTTGAACGTTCGCTCAAGGTCCTTGATGGTGCCATCGTTGTCCTCTGCGGTGTCGGTGGCGTTGAACCCCAGACCGAAACCGTCTGGCGTCAGGCTGACCGTTACCGGGTGCCACGCATCGCCTTTATCAACAAACTGGACCGGCTCGGGGCTGACTTCTACCGGGTGTTAAAGATGATGCGCGAGAAGTTCGAGCAGGTCCCTGTGCCGGTGCAACTGCCCATCGGCATTGAGGACCAATTCAGCGGTGTGATTGACCTGATTGAACAGACCGCCTGCATCTGGCGCACCGAAGACCTCGGCGCCACCTACGAAACCCGGCCCATCCCCGAGGAACGTCGTGCCGAAGTTGAAACATACCGGCATCAACTCTTGGACATCCTCACCACCTTTGATGAGCATCTGCTTGCCAAATACCTTGGTGGTGAAGAAATTACGCCCGCTGACATCAAAAGGGCAATCAGAAAGGGAACGATTGACTTAAAGATTGTGCCGGTATTCTGCGGTGCCGCCTTCCGGAATAAAGGCATTCAGAAACTCCTTGACGGCATTGTTGACTATCTCCCGTCTCCAATTGACATTCCTCCGGCAAAGGGCATCAATCCCAAAAACAACCAGCAGGAAACCAGACCACCCGACCCAAAAGCGCCCTTTTCCGCCTTAATTTTCAAACTCGCATTTGACCCGCAAAGGGGGATGCTCTCCTATATCCGGGTCTATTCTGGCAAGGTTGAAACCGGTAATGTGGTAATGACGGTGCCGGAGATGAAAAGGGTGCGCATCCAGAGACTGGCATTGACCCATGCCAACCGCTATGAAGAGGTAGAATCTCTTTCTGCCGGTGAGATTGGCGTTGCCATCGGGCTCAAGGAAAGCCATACCGGGCAAACCCTTGCCGACCTTGCCCATCCCATTGCCTTTGAGCCCATCAAAGCGCCCGAGCCGGTGGTTTTTCTTGCCATTGAACCAAAGACCAAAGCCGATGATGACCGGCTCCACTCGGCGCTTGAAACAATGGCACTGGAGGACCCCACCTTCCGGGTCAAAACCGATGAAGAAACCGGCCAACTGATTCTTTCCGGAATGGGCGAACTGCATCTCGAGATTCTCATTGACCGCCTGGAACGGGATTACCGCGTCGGGGTTCACTCCGGCAAACCCCAGGTCTCCTATCGTGAGACCGTCACCACCACCGCTCTCTATGAAAGCCGACTCATCCGCCAGACCGGCGGCAGGGGCCACTATGCGGTGGTGAAACTCGCCCTGGAACCAGCCCGCGAAGGCAACTGGGTGATAAACGAAATCAAGGAAGGAACAATACCCAAACAGTTCATCCCGCCAATCGAACAGGCAATTGCCGACTGTTTTGAATCCGGTGTCCTTGCCGGCTACCCAATCATCAATACTCGGGTAAGAATTATTGATGGTGCCTACCACGAAGTTGACTCCTCTGACATTGACTTCAAGATGGCAACCGCCCAGGCATTCCGGGAGGCATTTCTCTTAGCCGAACCGACATTTCTTGAGCCGATAATGGAACTTGAGGTTGTTACCCCTGAGCAATATTTAGGCAATGTCCTTGCCGACATCAATGCCCGTGGCGGCAAAATCCTGCACCTGGAACCGGTCAAGGGCCACCAGATTGTTACCGCGGAAATTCCCCTTGCCAGCACCTTTGGCTATGCCACCAGCCTCCGCTCCTTGACCCAGGGCCGGGCGAGCCATTCAATGCAGTTCAAACAGTTCAGCCCGGTTGACGAAGAAACCAGGATTAAACTCTATCCCCTGTTCGCCGAAAAAAACCGTTAACTTAGCCCTTATTTAAAACAAACCTCTGAGCCCGAACTCTATATTAGCTCCTCAAGATATCGCAGTTAACCCCCTCAGCATAAAACAAATTCTGCGAAGCAAAAATTTATGCAAGTCCCATAAAGCACAAACCGCCTGTTTTATTCAACAACGAGGAACTTTTTCACCTCGGTCCCGAATTTGATGAAGTAGGTGCCCGGGTTTATTCCTTTGAGCGATATTTTTATCCCGGCTTCATTGCAAGAAGGCACAGCGGGTAAGGCAACCTCTTTTAGCAACTTTCCCGAGATATCAAAGATTTTTATTGTTTGACGGTCAGCCTTGAGCGGTAAGCAGACCCCAAGATAACCCCTTGCCGGATTGGAATAAATCCGAAGCGCCTGGCGGTTAGCGGATAGCGGTAAGCGGCTTTCTTCAATCCCGGTAACATCCCGAATCACCGAGATACTGGAAGAACCATAATTTGCCACATAGGTTCGGTTCTGGATTGAATTCCAGGCAAAGGCACGAGGAGCACTTCCCACTGGAATTGTTGCAATCACCTGGTTTGCCTCCCCATCAATCACCGAAAGATTATCGCTCTCCTCGTTGGCACAATAGACCTTATTATTAGTTGAGTTCCAAACCAAAGCCCGAGGATAATCTCCCACTGGAATTGTTGTAATTACCTGATTTGTTGCCCCATCAATCACCGAAACACTGCCACTTCCCGCATTGGCGCAATAGACCTTGTTGTTGGTTGAGTTCCAAACCAAAGCACAAGGATATTCTCCCACCGGGATTGTTGCAATCACCTGGTTAGTTTCCCCATCAATCACCGTAACATTGTCACTATACTCATTGGCGCAATAGACCTTATTGTTGGTTGAGTTCCAAACCAAAGCACAAGGCTCATCTCCCACTTGGATTGTTGTAATCACCTGGTTTGTTGCCCCATCAATCACTGAAACATTGTCACTTGCAAAATTGGCGCAATAGACCCTATTGTTGGTTGAGTTCCAAACCAAAGCACAAGGCTCATCTCCCACTTGGATTGTTGTAATCACCTGGTTTGTTGCCCCATCAATCACTGTAACATTGTCACTTCCCGCATTGGCGCAATAGACCCTATTATTGGTTGAGTTCCAAACCAAAGCACAAGGCTCATCTCCCACCAGAATTGTTGCAATCACCTGGTT
>Ga0272448_1001651_pt1 | contig 29480 bp, 26 predicted proteins | sample YNPCB0191_FD_202220 | JGI IMG/M metagenome (GOLD analysis project Ga0272448, IMG submission 202220) | Hot spring sediment microbial communities from Yellowstone National Park, WY, United States - YNP-CB-019-1 | ecosystem: Environmental > Aquatic > Thermal springs > Hot (42-90C) > Sediment...
AGGTGCAGGCGTGGGCAGACGAGCGGAACCAGAAAGCCGTTCGGGTAGAATGGCACTTCACCACCGCGAATGCCCGCACCAAACTGAAGCGTCTGTATCCAAAGATTCACGATTGACAGAATACTACTGTTCTGTTAATTATGAAACTTATATTTGCGATAGGGTTGAACACCCCCAAATATGGGCAAATGAGGTCATTATAGGCCAACATATCCAGCCAGCAGGGCATTACTCAAATCCGGCCAAACTGAAAAATCAGCCTTGACAGAGTACTACCCTTTCGTCTGCCCCCAGTGAAACCTGATGCGTTCCAGGCTTCCCCGGTTCTGCCCTTAACCAGGATGTAAAGAGAGGCACTTCCAACGGGTACAAGAAGTCCCTGAACTGCTGAGTGACACCCAGTACCAGGAGTCAAAGCCCAGCGGTATCGGTGTCTCCGCTGCGGCCGCACCTTTCGGGTTGATCCTACCGGGGTCTCCCAGGATCACTTTTCCCAACGGGTGAAAGGGTTGGTTGTTGTCCTTTACCTGTTGGGTCTGAGTTATGGGGCCGTTTCACTGTTTTTGGAGGCCCTGGGGCTCTTTATGAGCAAGGCCCTGGTGTACTACACGGTCCAGGAAGTGGCCCAGAAGGTTCCCAGAGGGGAGGAAAAGCAGGGTGCCCCTTAATAGTTGAGATAGTTCAGAAGCCCGCGCACAACCCCAATAGTTTGTGTTTAAAATCGCTTTGCGCCCACATATGGGGGTACAGAAAGGGCTCGCCGTTTCAATCAATAATTAAGGGGCACCAGGGATTTCAACTCTAGGCTTATTGCCCCTCGTGAGTGCTTCCGCCTTTATAAGACCAAATTTGCCTCCACATTGCGCCATAGACAGACCATACTATACGCCGCCACGGAGGGCCCACAAAAAAAGAGGGCATTGATAACCATAAAGCAATGCAAAGTGCCACTACTGCGATCGGCCAACCATTGCCAATGAGAGATATAATTGTAGGCGAAACTGCAAAATAAGGTATCAGCGCTGCCCAGATAGCCACAAACATAAAGTTGAAACGAATACGTGTATTAGCCATCGATAGAAACTGGGCTGCCACATTGCCTTGCTTCCGTTCTCGGAATTTCTTGGCAATGTTATATCCGGCTTGCTCCTCCAGAGTGTTCAGATCTTGCTCGTAAAGCTCCCAGCTAAGAAAGCCCTTAAAAGTTGTAGTAAATTGTGCCCATGATACCCCATATCCCAACCAGGAAATTACCAGACGCAGTGCATCATTTTGAGCGAATTGCCACACTACGCCTAGCAGCGCTGTATTAATCCCAAAGAAAAAAGTCGTAAGTCTATAGATAACCTCATCCAATTGCTTAAGGCGGTCATAGTAAACTGCCAAAATCTTCTCCACATCTGGGGAAGGCTGGCTAAACTGCGAGATTTCTGCCAAGATGTCCTCCTTAAGATGGCGATAGATTTGGCGCACGCACAATGGTTAGGAAACGGCCAATCATCCAATCTTTTTGTGCGCAGCTCCAGGCTTCTCCTAACGCATGCTACGTCGAAGCCCAGAGGTATAAGGCATAACACCCACGAATCTCAGCAGCCGCTCGCTCTCCTCATCCCACCCGCACAATTCCAGCGTGCATCCTTCAACGAATTCCACTAAGGCTTTACCTGTACCCGTTTCGCCAGGTGACAGCCCCAGAAAACTGGCTTGGAATAGATATGTATTCTTCCCGAACCGAACGAGGCCGTTCAGTTTTAGCCCCATCATTCCCATTCCATTAAGTTGGCAATCTTCAAAATATAAGGCATCTACTGTGCTACCACCGCCAAATTCGCCGGAGCGGAAGGTTAGGCCGTTTGCCCTTTTACAGCCTTCGAACACTACAGGTTGGTTATTTGCACCAGTTTGAAAATGACAATCCAGAAAAAGAGTTCCGTCTAAAATACAATTTTTGAAGGCACCCCCCTTGAAAGTGCATCTGGAAAATATTGTACCACGCAGATCGCAATCCTCAAACATAACTTCCTCAAATACACAATTCTCTAACGGTTCAATCCAACATCCATGCCAACAAATGTGACGCACGGAGCCGCGCAGGTTCCTGGTAAGGAGGATATCCTCACCTCGACAAACAGTGAATGAGGAAATGGCATCTTCCCAAGTTCCAGATAGCTTATCGGCCCAATTAATGAAGGGTTGTCCAAACCCGTCGTGCACCAATTCCCATGTTATCCTGTTCGGGGCATTGATGGGTTTAAGAACATTGCTATCCCGTAGCCTGCGTAGCGCCTCGTAATACACAGCCACAAGGTAGTCGGCTGTGTCAGCTGGACTCCATCCCATTTCGCGTGCCAGTCCAGACAGATTCCCCTTCATTTCTTCCTTATCTAACCCCAGACTCTCTCTGGGAAGTCGAGGAGGAGTACCTTTTGGCTTCCATAAATTCCGTGGTAAATGCTCGATCCCCGGTCGAAGACGGGCCATGTCGCGACGAAGAGCAGCCCACATTAAATCCTGCTCTTCCGCAGCCATCTTATAACCACCTGAAGAGAGGAAAGGTGCCATACGCGCTGCCACACGTCGCACCGCACCAGTTATTCTATCCTGGGGCAAACCAAGAAGTGGCCCATCAACAACCTGGGAGCGCAAAGCCCGGTCGATCCATCTCTCCAGCGCCTCACCCACCAATTCGTTTGTCGACCGGGAGCCCTTATATTCTTCAAGAATATTTTTGTTTATTGTAATAGGGCCGGTTTGTTTTTCTTGACAGAACTCAAATAATTCACGAAGAATCGTTTGAAGAGTGAGAAGGTCCACTGGTTCATCCCGGATATAAGGCTCTGTCTGCGTTGACAATTCCGTATCCGCCAGCAATATTCTGGCCCCCAGTTGATGCAGCCATTCAATAATGGTAGTTGCCACCGCTTTGTCAATTTGGACACTGGCAGCTTGAGCAGATAAAAGGATTGCTTCTTCTGCAGTTCTTGCTTTCATCGGTTGCAGAAAGTAAGCGCGATCCAACAGGCCTGAAGCAAAGATTTCAAAGCGGCGCAAATCCGCGATGTGTTCCTGCCGCAGAGATATCAAGAACCGCGCCCGGTGCTCAAAGCGATAAAGGTTTACGATAATCTTGAGTGCTTCCTGAGCCAGTGCTTCTCCCGCCCGCAAAACTTCTTCGAACTGGTCGAAAATCAAAATCAACCCGCCCGCAGCATCGCAGAGTTTTACCACGTACTCTAGGAATGTTTCCCCAGGGGGCACCGATGATAGGACTCTGTAATCCTCAAGGACTAGATTTCGGAAGTCTTCTCCTTCCAAAGTTTGGGAGATATTTTGGATACCCTCTATGGCTTTTGCTAGGCCCAAGCGCAAGAGGTCCTCAACGGTTCCACCTGTTGCTCCCCATTCCCTTAACACCAAAACTGGCGGTACCTGGGGTCGCTCTGGATCTCGTCTGCCAAGCACCCGGGCCTGAAGAAGCTCCCATATTACACCCGCGCGCAGTAGGGATGTCTTGCCTGTTCCGCTAGGTCCGGTAAGGATAGTTAAACGCTCGCTCAACACCCGTCGACAAACTTCGGCTATTTCCCGATCGCGTCCGAAAAAGACCCTCCTGTCTCCCACATCATAGGGACGCGGTCCTGGCCAGGGGCCCTCATGGATGCTCATTCTCAAGGTCATAGCATATCCTCCTTGCTTTCCCGAGTTCTCAGTGCGATTTGTTTTTCAAGAATTCTTCTCACCTCTGGAATCCGCTTGAGCGCGGTGCCGAAGGCCAGCAGGTCCGTGATGTATATGGTTACTTGAAGAGGCCCCAAAACAGCAGCTCTAAGGGCATCAAAACGACGATCGATGGCTAATCTCATTGGACGGCCGCCTTTTGTTTGTACTGCCTCTTCCGTATGGAGAAGATGCTCATATAGACGAAGGCGGATATTCCAGTCACTAATAGAATAGCCCAGAAACCACAAGGCCCGTCTTGGCGTTCCTCCCAACTCTTTCTCTATCCATTTAGGGTAAGACTCTCGTCCTACAATCGTTGCCAAGTAACTTGACTCCGAGAGAACAATCCAATGCTGCAATTGCGATCGGGGATAGCCAATGTCCTTCGCATCAGGGAGGGGTTCCAACGGAGAACCGTGGAGTTTGATCACAATAGGTCCTTGAACGAGGTTGTCGGGCCCCTCTGCGGATTCCCAATCCGTGCAGTCCCGTGGTCCGGGGGGGGCAGAAGTACTATCAGGAGGGAAAATCGTTTTGAAAACCCAAGTGATGCTCACAGATTCTGTTGCCCACCCTACAAGGAGAGGGAAAACCACATGATATTTAAGCCCCAAATGTTCAAAGGCTTTTTCCAACGCCCGATCATAATTAGTCACGAACGCTATGGGCCAGGGCTCCAGGTCTCTTCTTCTTTCAAATTGATACTGTAAGGCCGCTGCGATGCCCAAATGAAAGTCAGATGGAGGACGATTCTTGTGCTCACAGAACTCAAACCACCTGCGAATTTTCTCCACCTGATTTTCGTAATTCGCCTGTAGTTCTGCGATTTGTGCCAGTTCTCCTCTCCGGAGTTGAGGATATCCCGTAACTCCAATCATCAAAGACAGTTGGAAAGCCAACTCAGCCGTGGTGGGGTAGGCCGGTAAGTGATATCGGAGGGTGTGCCAGAGTAAATCCGCCAGCCACGACAGTTCGTCAAGTCTTATGGTCTTCTGTGTCTTCAGATCCACACCCACCCGACGCAGCTCATTAATTTCACCATAGTGCTCCTTACATCTATCCACCACCTCTGAACATTGGTCAGCTGCTTTGTGTGGACACATCCGACAGACCAATACAAGTAGCTTTTCATAAATGGCTTCAGCCTCAAGCCGGGGTTCTCCGCTCTCGCGGGCAGCCTGCTGACGAACGTCTTTGGCAGCATCAACGGCATCAAACAGGAGATTCAGAAGGTCTGCGCGATCAGGATCTGACAGCGGCACCTGATAATCTAGTACCTCGGACACACACTGCCTCGTTTGCAACATTTCTTTACCAAAGACCTTAACAAGATGTGAGCCCAGCCGTGCGAGCGCCTTCTGGAGTTCGAAGAGGGCAGCATCTTGCGGGCTTCTCGGACGGAACTCCTGGCTACTGTTGGTTCGGCCCAAACTGATGCGGTGTTCCTTTGCCATTGAATCAAGGTATTGCTGGTCCTCTTCTGGTAAATGGTCTCGCAGGAGCAAGATTCGTTCGGATACCTCATCCCACGGGGGTTCACTAAGTCGATCGGGTCTTAGGCTAGAGGCCCCAGCGCCCAGGAACGGTGTAAACGTTTCCTGTTGCACGGATTGTGATAGTCGCTGCCAAAGGTGTTCTGGACTCTCAATTACTGATGGCAAGTACGAACCAAACGATAACTTCAGCATCTATCGTACCTCCTTATCCTCCTTAGAGGACGAGTCTGCATTAAAGAGATATCTTGCTAGATACTGTAACTTCTCACCATAGGTCCCACATAGACTTCCTCCATCTTCGGTGACACTGCCCTCAATGACAGCCCGGAAAAGGATTGCCTGTGGATCAACTATGACATCTTTTGCAGGCAATAGCATACATTCAACGTCCTCAGTCTCTGGAACTTGCCGGGAATTTCGCCTTACGGGGTAAGGGGTACAGTTATGGCATATGACTTGGGATATCCTCCGTTGATGCTTGGCAAGGTCCCGTAAGCGTAGAGGCGCTGGCGGGGACAACCCCCAAAATGCTGCCATATGTTCTAAAAACATATCGGATCGGTCCAAATCTATGTCAATGAGCGATGAGAGGTGAGAAGAACCTTGAAAGCGCGGGTTGATCTCTGTCAGATAAACTTTTCCGTCACGGAGGTAGAAGAGGGCATCTATGCCGAAAGCTCCTATATACCCCATACTTGCCAGCCATTTCCCAACCTTAATCGTGGTCTCCTCTAAAGAGTCCAAAATTTCGGCATCCAACTCACGAATCTGGGCGAAATCGTTGCCGCAATAGCCAAAAAATCTGTTGGTAAGGCCAGGGATCCCGATGAGTTGGAGCGAAGGCGAATGAAGTGAGACAGAACCATCTTGGAACACTACAGCGTTTACATTTAATGGTATGTTCGGAACGAGATACGGCGCTACACTGAAAAACCCATCGGAATGTGGAGGTAATTTCGCGTCTATCTCATCCGGAGCCTCAATCAACGCCAAGCCCTCTCCTCCATCTGATCGGGTGGCGCGTGCTACTACAGGTCCTCCCGCTAGAAGATCTTCGAGCAAATCCCTGTCGTCATCTCTCAAATATCGTCGTGGTACGGTCAGAACCCCCCACTTTCTAAGCTCTGTCTCCACCCAAGGCTTGTGCTCAAAAGGAGCCTGTCTTTCGTGAAACAACCCCAGGTACTCGACAAATTCGGAACTTGGATAATAGAGCGCTGTAAAAACAGGATCTGAGCGATATGTCATAACCACAGCAGGTTCTTTCAAAGATTCAAATAGACTCCGCTGAAATTTTAATGCTTCTAAGGAGGTATCGGTGGCAATTCTGTAAGCATCCAGATCGACACGTTCTCCTTTCAAGGTTTCTAAGCAGACTTCTAACTCAAGGGAGAGAGCCCCCAGTGGGGCAATGAGCGAAAAAACTTTAGAAAAGTGGGGAAATTCTAAAAGTGCCTGGCTATCAGTACCTCGCGTTCCATACCATATCAACCCGCGTCTCCCCAGCCGGCTATAGAGTTCTAATATGCGCTGTTTCCGATTCATGTGGATTTCCTCCAAGTTTTGAATCAAGAATAATAGTAGGCTGGGCTTCCATCCGGGAAGGTGAGCGTATTATGCTGGCAAGGTATACACCGGGGGCCAAGTTTTACCCCGTAACGAGCAACGATATCCAATGACTCTAGGTAGACTCGCTCTAACAATTCAGGTGATGGAGGCCTCATGTTTTGCAAAGGAGTCCCTGGCGCCGGACGAAAGGGGCTAAGGACCGGATCACATCCCAGGGAGGCCAAAAATTCCACTCCAGCTAAAGTTTGCTCTTCTGGTTCTAAGCCCACAAGGATGAGAGAACGTACGCGACCCTTACCGCCAGTTAATTGAAGAGCGCGTTCAATAGCCCTAGCATACAACGATATTCCATATCGCCTCTTTTGTGGGACCAACTGACGGGCAATCTCCTCATTATAAATCTCCAGGTTAAGGGCATAGCCGTGTATCCCCCATTCTGTCAATCGCTCTATAATATTATCAGGACGTGGCCACATCATCACATCTACAGGCAAATCCGTGCTACGGATAACCTTCTCGCAAACTTCGTCAAAGTAATCATAATCGCGAGGTTTCGGAGTTCCTCCGCTAATAAGCACGTGCTTTACTGGTAAGCGAATATCTCGCAAGGCCACAACCAGTGCTTCGAGCAATTGGTCTACGGGTTTGGGTGTATACTTACTTCTAATAGAGGAATCACAGAACTTACAAGAAAAAGAACACCCGCTAATAGGGGAAAGGCGTGCGCGGTCGGCATGGGACATCACCGACTCTCTTACTAAACGCCCGTGAGAGTCCCGCACTTCCAGGTATCCTGGCAAGGGCAAGACATGCGCTGGAAAAACTTCACCCCTGAAGTAGACCACGTATCCGCCTGTGGTCTTATCCACTGCCAGCGTGGCCTCCGGGTTGTCACAATACCATTCATCAAAGGGGGCATTCACATAAATGTCTCCCTCCAGTTTTAGAGTTATGCCTCCAGTTGTAGCATACTCATGGATCGAAAGAGGAACTTTACCCCCCTCGCTCAACTGGTTCTCTGCTTCTCTCGTGATTCGGATGCCGCGGCTTAAACAACTGATTTTTAACTGCTGCGCCAGGGTTAACTCTTTCGAGCTCATTTGCCCAGCCTCCCCAGGAGTATTGGTATCACCATGTGGCGAGCCTGATCTTGTTGGAATGAGAACAGACTCATCGAGGCTTGGTTATAAATCATAATTGGCCGGGATTGACCTGATGGACTCAATACCGTATCACGCCGAATGAGTGTCTACCTTTGCCCATGCTACTTCAATCACTTGCTACGAGGTGAGCTATTTCATTACGTCTGGGCTCGGTGAAGCCCCCCCGATGTAAGTGTAGATCTACGTCTCGCCAACCGCGAGTAGCCATTCATCATCCTCAAACTCTCTTTGGCCGAATATATCAAAAAGTCTCACTTTATGAAAACCCGCCCTGAACATGTTATCGCGAAGCTCATCTGCCGACAGGCAAATATACGATTTGGTATAGGTTTTTAAACGCCATCCCTTAAAGTTCCATCGGATAAACATGTGAGTAACCCAAACTCTCTCAATCCCAAACCTTCGCACATCAAGGACCAATTCAGCCCGATTATTATCGACTATTGCTCTCCTGACAAGTAAAATCTTGCCCTCCCGCTTCAACTTTGGGTAGTTATGAAGCCCTATGATGCTTACACCGCCGGGGGTTTTCAAAACACGCACCATGCTCCTAAGGGAACGCAAGATATCTTCAACGCGTGGAACCAGTGTAAGAGAGTTTCCACAGCAGATAACCGCATCAAACCTCATGTCTTTCCAAGCCCTGAGGTTACGAAAATCAGATCGCCTGATCTCGATTGACAATTGCCTTGTGCGCGCTTTTTCTTTTAAGCGTTCTAACATACTCCTAGATATGTCTGATGCAAAGACCTGATATCCCATCTGGGCTAACCCTATACTTTGAATTCCGGTGCCGCACGCGCAATCAAGGACAGTGTGTACACCATATTGGCTAAGAAGGGCATCAAGCGATAGGGCTTCAAGCTTGGATAAATTGTCTACATTATCGAAAAGACTATCGAAGTCGGTAGCCATGTCCTCAAAACTGCCTTGAGTACGGGGGCCATAACAAATATCCGCACACTCAACTTGGGTACGAAAGTCCATGCTCATCCTGGTATTAGCGAGGCTCATTTTGACAAAATTCACTAATTCATTAATTGTAAGTAGTAATTAAGGCGTAAAGGAGCAACCTTATCAAGTTCAACAAAACCGCCAAAACTGGTTGGCCTTTCTTCCTCCCGAAATTTCTGGACCGTGTATCCATGTGGTGCGCCTCAAGCATATTATTCCTACCGCACCAAGTCGGCCTATGTGGATTGGATGCGCCGCATTATCCTCTTCCACGGCAAACGCCACCCGCCGATATAGACGCTCCCGAAACCAGGCCTTCCTAGCTCCTTGGCCGTGGAGGGGAACGCCTCCGCCTCCACCCAGAACCAGGCCCTCAGTGCCATTCTCTCCCTCATACCGCGAAGTCCTCCACAAAGAGATTGCTCCCGTCCTCCTCCCCTCGGCCAAACGGCCCCAGCGCCTCCCCACCGTCCTCACCCGGGACGAGGTCCGCCGCCTCCTGGACCACCTGGACGGCGTTTACAAACTGATGGCTCAACTCCTCAAGATCATTAGCCGTTTCCAGAATCATTCGTCTACGGCTCCGGGCTCCGCCTGATGGAGCGCGTCCGCCTGCATATCCAAGACGTGGGCTTTGAATACCGCACCATCACGATTCGGGACGGGACAAGAAAAACCGCATCCGGTGGACCTCCTCCAGCGAAGACAGGGGACAGGGGGCGGGGAGATGGGAGAAGAAGCCCAGGTGAGATGGCAGGAGGACAGAGAAATTCCGGAGGAACCCCGAGTCCCCTGAATCGGTGGAATCCATTGGTGCTCCTTTCGGTAGGACACAGGGAACGAAAAAGTAACTCCGCCGGGACTTGACGGGAGCCGCCTTCTGTGGTACGCTGTGGGCAACTTCGCGCCGTCCGTGCCGGCGTGGAGACGGGCCCTCTGTCGGTGCCGCAATCACCGCCGAAGGCGTTTTTGTTTGGAAAGGTGCAGTTCAAAATATACCCCAAAAGGGGCGATTTGTCAAACGCGGTCGGAGGGGGATCCTGCCATCTGTTTGCCGCTCCCCCGCTCCTCTGCTCCTCCGCCCCCCTTGCTCCCTGCTACAGTTCCTCCACCATCTCCTGCACCCGCCCCGCATCCGGATGCAGATAGCGAGCCGTAGTGGATAGACTGGCGTGCCCCAGCACCATCTGCAGCGTCGCCAGGTCGCCCCCCGCCTGCAGGAAGCGCGTGGCAAACGTGTGCCGCAGCGTGTGCGGCGTCACCCGCTTCCCCAGCCCCGCCCGCCGGGCCGCCTCTCCCACCACCCGCTGCATGTCTCCTGCTCCAGCCCCTCCAGCCGGTCTTCCAGCGTGACCCCCTCCCGTTGCATCAGCACCTCCACCGCACGGGCAACCTCCGGGGCAACCAGCCGCTTGCAGGTGGTGATCAGTCTCTCTCCCACCCAAGAGAAAACGGGTCGCCGCACCGGGCCCACCTGTCCGCCCGTGCAATCCGCCAAGATGCCTCCCACTTGACAAACGGGTTTTCAGGGTATAATAAAGACAACCCGCACCTTCCCATCCAAAAACGGCGCCCCTTATGTGCCCTTTGCGGTGAAGGGTGTTTCCTTAGAGCCTTCCGGTGGCTTAAGATGATAACCGAAACCATCCGCTTCCCGAATGGCCGGACCGCCCGGCTGGTGCAGGTCTCTCCGGAGACTCCGCTGGACGCCTGGCTGGCGGCGCTGGACCTGGGCTCCCCGCGCGCCCTGGTCGTCGTCTGCGGCGGAGCGGGCGGGATGAACGCCCGGGAGATAGAAGCGGTACGCCCGCTAATAGTGGACGGTCTGGCGCGCCTGGCGGCCCGGGAACAAATCGCTGTCCTGGACGGCGGCACCAACAGTGGCGTAATGGCGCTGATCGGAGAGGGCGCTGCGCACTACAGCCTGACCGCGCCGCTGATCGGCGTCTGTCCGGCTGCGAAGGTCTCCTGGCCCGGAAACCCCAATCCCCAGGCAGCGGCGGAACTGGAGCCCCACCACTCCCACTTCGTGGTGACCCCGGGGGAAGAGTTCGGCGCCGAGACGGAGTTCCTCTACGCGCTGGCCGGGGCCCTGGGAGCGCGTGTACCCTCCCTGGCCCTGCTGATCAACGGCGGGCCCATTGCCCTTCGGGAAACGTTGCTCAACGTGCAGCAGCGCCGCCTGGTGGTCGTCTTTCGGGGCAGCGGCCGTGCCGCTGACGTCGTTGCCGCCGCCCAGGAGAAAGGCGAAAGCGATGACCCGCTCGTAGCGGAAATCATCCGGTGCGGGGACATCGCCATTTTTGATGTCCACGAAGGCCCGAAGAGTTTGATCCAACTCATCCGGAGCAAACTTTGGGAGGAAAAGCATGGGCAAAGTGGATACCTTTGAAGAGTACAAACTCTTCGTGGAGGACACCGCGCGGCTCTCCGACCGCCGCCAGACGGTGACCAACACCTACATTGCGGTGAACTCGTTGCTCCTGGGGGCCATTTCGTTCCTGATCCGGGATGCAGCGGGTGGAAAGTGGTGGGGATTGCTGCTGGCATTCCCCCTCCTGGCAGGCGGCATCGTCGTCTGCTGTTTCTGGCAACAATTCATCCACAAGTACAAGACCCTCATCGGCCTGCGCATTGACACCCTTCGCAGCATGGAAGACCTGCCCGGGATGGAGGGAAGCGTGCGGATGTACCACGTGGAGGATCGGATTTACCCCCGGGACGCAAAGGGGAAGATGATTCCAGGACAAGGCCTGAACTTCTCCGACCTGGAAAAACGGCTCCCGATGGTCTTCCTGATCCTCTACATCCTATACACCCTCGCCGCGCTCCTGGCCTTGGGGGTGATAGCGGCCACCGCCCTGGCGAAATGCATTGGACTGATGTGAGAACGCGCCCGTGGGCCCCTGGCGGAGGTGTGGGGAAAATGTGGGAAAAGTGTGGGGTTTTCCTATTGACTTCCTATGCCCAGAAGTGGATAATAAAGGCAGAGAAATCTTAGCCAGCATATTGGCGGCATCATAACTGGCTTCTTTATTGGTCTATTCTATAGCCCATCTCTTGTGCATTGAGGGTGCGTTATGGACATCGAGGTCGTCTTCTCTGATTTTGGTGATACGCTTGTGGAAATTGACCCCCGCCTTCGCGAAGAATCCGTGCAGCTCATTCAGGCATATGCTGGTCGTCCTACCACCATTACGGATTTGAAACAAGCAGAACGGGAAGAGTGGAAAAAAAGAACGCCAAAGGATTTTTTGTGGGTCCAGACAAAGGAAGATGAGGTGAATTACTGGCAGTCGTTTTACCGCGCAGTGCTGGATCGGCTGGGAATTACCTCGCATCCTCCCCGTCTTCTTAAATGGCTCAGCTCGGTGTCAATAGATCCGAATTCTTTTGTACCATTTCCAGAGGTAAAGCCGGTCTTGGACAAATTGCAGGAAATGGGGACAGCATTGGGAATCATTTCTAACTCTTTTCCATCCGCTGAAGAAATTCTCCGCCACCTGGAACTCCATCCCTACTTTAGTTATATTGTCTGGTCTCACCGATGCGGATGCGCTAAGCCGGGACGGAAGATTTTTCGTCAAGCCTTGAGCCTTGTCAACAGCACTCAAGCACACATCCTGTTTGTGGATGATCGCCCCGATTTCGTTAAGGCTGCCACAAAGGTGGGTATCCACGCTGCCTTCTGGGTGAATCGGAACGGTTGCTCTGGTGGCGAAGTCCAACAAATTCGCAGTCTATGGGAAATCGTCTCTATGGTGTACCCGAACCAATGAGCGGCCGGTGTTCAAGAGGTGATCAACGATGAACCAAACCGCTGCGGATCAGGACATCTTCTTGAAATGGTTAGAGACGGTAAATCTTTGGGAGAATCCTTTCCAGGATTATTCAGCTCAGAAGGACCCCGATCTCTCCATGTACTTTGTTCCTCTGGGCCCGTTGCGTCTTGCTGAGTTAGTAGAAGATCCGCAACCCTGGGCTATTTTCGGTGAGAGGGGCAGCGGTAAGACCTCGCTGCGGATGATGGTGGCGGCCCGATGTCGCCCACTTAACTCCGCATCCGATGTTCTCGCTTTAGAATGCAACTGGCAAACACTGGACAAAACGCTCCAGAAAGCGGGTTCTCCAAGTACATTGACGCTGGACCAGTGGGCCGAAACTCTGGTGGAACTGGCCATTCCCTCGTTGCCGGAAGAGCAGCGCCCGCGATGGATATCCAGACTTCTCTCAGCCCGTGCCGGCGTGGTTTTTCTGGCCTACGCGCATGAAGATCGCTCCTATGTGGATGGACTGGCCGAGCGCTTGGAAAAAGCGGGCATCGCTATCTGGTATGATCGGAAACTTCATAAAGGCCGCCGCTGGTGTAAAGAATTGGAGGAACGAATTCAAAACGCACGGGCTATGATCCCTGTGCTTTCCCAGCGAAGCAGGGACTCCGAATGGATGGAGCGAGAAGTATTATTTGCTATGGAGCATAATGTACCGGTGGTCCCTTTTCTGTTAGAAAAGGTTGACCTGCCCCTTTGGGCAATAGGCTCCCAGTGCGCACCGAATGTAGATGAACTGATTAGAAGTCTCCGAGTAACCGGAAAATTGCAATGCCCACCGAGATATGAGTCTCTGGGCGAACTGGCATCAGCAGCCAATGTCCGTCTGGTCATTTGCCTGGTAGATGAAGTGGACGAAGTGCCGGGGCTGCGAGACCAATCCAGCATAGTCCAGTTGCTCTCTTGTCTGATGGATCCCCGGTTGCACTCGGTGAAAGGGGTCGCCTTCCGCTACTTCCTTCCCGCGTGGCTGAAGGAGGCTTTGACACAAAAGGGTCTACGTCTGGACCGATACCGGGTAGGGGATTTGCGCTGGGATTCGGAAGGCTTGAAACGGCTGATCCGCCAAAGAATGATTGCTTTCTCAGAAAGTAAGGCGGCACCCTACCAGTCTTTAGGAGAACTATGTGATCCATCTGGTGGATTTGCGGCCCGAATAGACGATGAACTGGCATCCCTGGCGGAGGGTAATCCCCGCGCCGCCGTCTGTCTGGCTGACCAGTTGCTGCGCATTCACTGTCGCGAAGACCCTCCACCCCGGTTAATCCGGCCGACAACCTGGGAAGATGTAAAAGAATGGTGGAGGCAGGAGGGCCGGGACTGGATTCTGGGGCAACCCGTTGTAGACTTACCATTCCATTTGCAGGGAGATAGGATTTTCTTCCAGAACCGGGAGGTGATCCTTACCGGTCGTTATCACGCTCTGCTCCGCTGTCTGGTGCGTGCTGGGGGCGGCATTTGCTCTTTTGAGGACCTGGCCCGCGCTGGTTGGCCTGAAGACGACCCGGCCGGTGTGACCTCACATGCAATAGAAGAAGCCATACGGCGAATGAAACAGAAACTTCTGAAACAGGGCGTAGATCCCGGTTGGGTAGAGGCAGTTAGAGGTCGCGGATACCGGATCCGCCCATCTTTATAGGAGACTGTCGTGACCCCTGGGAGGCGGATGATGACTGCACTGATGAAAGGTTACCAGCACATTTTGGCAATGGTTGGGGAAAGCATTACTCGTCTCTCTACCCCCGATGGGCCATCCATACTCACTTTCTGGGCTGGCCCCGGGGGTGGCAAGACGACTTTCCTGAACACAGTACGGGACAAGTACACAAGAGATACTCTGCTGGTATCAGGCCCCTGGGATTTCCGTTCATCCCCTCCCGAGGTCCTGGCATCGCAGGTCCTGACGGCTGTCCGGAATGCTCCCAATGAGAGCAAGAAACTCGTTCTGCTGGACAACCTGGATGAACTTCTCCACACCGGCGACGGAGAGCCGTTCTTCGCCTTTGAGCGCCAGGTTCTGTGCGAACTGGTCCGGCGCGGGGATACGCTGATCGTCGTGACCAGCCGCGCACCTCTCGTCCAGTGGCGAGATTACGAGGTGCGCATCTCGGCCCGCAATCTGCACATTCATCCCCTTAGTCGGGAAGACGTGGCGGAATGGGCCAGGGAGCGGCAACTGGACCCGGATCAGGCCTTTGAGATCAGTTTGGGCCATCCCCAGGTGCTGGCCTGGCTTCAGGAGCAACCGAACATTCCTCCGGAAGAGATAGACCGGAGAGTTGCGGATTTGTTCCTGAACGGCCTCTCTGAGAAAACCCGCCAACTGGCGGAGGTCGCCAGCCTGTTCCCTGTGTTTGACCTCGCAGCCTTACGCCCGGTCCTCTCTGCAGAAGATACAGAGAGTTTCTACAGCGAGTACGTGGAGCGTTTGGAAGAACTGATCCGCAAAGGCCTGGTGTTCTGGGATGGAGAGATTGGCGCCTACCGGTTTCAGGAGAGCACAGTCCGCCGCCTTCTGGCGCGCGGCGTCCTCCACCGCGACCCGGAGCAGTTCCGGCGCATTCATCAGGTCGCTGCCGGGTACTATCAACAGGAGGCCCAACGGGCCACCTATCTCCACCGCTCACTGGTCAGCGCTCTGTATCACACGGCCCAGGCCCATTTCGGGAAGGGAGAAGAGGCCGGGAAGGTATGCATTCATTGGATAGAGAACACCCTGGAGATGTGGATGGGAGCCCCCTGGGAGAAAGTCCTGCGCGCCTGGGAGACGGGTGCGGGGGATGAAGCCATAAGGGAAGAATTGCAGGCACTCCTGGGCCCCGCCGCTTTTGAGCGCATCACCCGGCTCCTGGAATCGGCCGCTCAGGCAGCGGCTCCAATCATCCAGCAAGTTCAGGAGGTGAACCGATGACGCGCCTCTGGATTTCCCGCCGTATCGCGGATGAGATTTACCAGCGAATCATCACGGAAGACAACTCCACCGTGATCTACCTGGTGGAGGCCCCTGCGGGAATGGGGAAGACCTTCCTGGCCCGCGACCTGGGCACGCGATTGGGCAGTCCCACGGGCTATGAGCCCGCCCGGACGGGGAAAATTGCCTGGTCGGGGATTCTGGACATCTACGACCCCGACACCAACAGCAACCAGGGGATTGAGCGGCGCCTGATCCAGGCCCTCCCCCAGCGCGGCTTTGAGTTTGATGCGTACCGGGATGCCCGGGATATCTACGATGCCTGGTTCAAGGGAGGCGTGGTTGGCGCCAGCCTGGAGGAACAACGCCGAAAAGTGGAGAGTGCCTTCGCCGAGGGGCTGGGGGAAGTGGCGAAGAGTTGGCGACCGGTACTGGCCTTTGATACCGTGGAACGGTTGGAGAGCGCGGCCGACCCCACTCAGCAAGAGATGGGTTTCTTTGACGACACCGCCTCGGTGATGGGCTGGCTCCTCTTCCAGGTCGCCCGCCTTCGGCAGGGCGTCGTGCTCTTCCTGGGCCGGAAGGCCGACCGGTTTTACGGAGCCCTGGAGCGGGTCGTCCAGCAGGCCAGCCAGGAGCGGCCTGGATTGCCACCGATAGAACTCCACCGCGTCCGCCTGGGGTCGCTGGACGCAGAGGAACTGGAAGAATTCTTCAGGAACCGCACTGAGCGGTATCCGGCCCTCCGACAATTACTGACTGAAGACCTCAAACTTCTTCTGGCGGAACGCACGGGCGGCAATCCACTCCTGCTGGATATGGCCCTTCAGACCCTGCTGGAGACCGGAGACCCGGCCGATATCCGCAGGGCATTGCAGGCCTCTGATGGACTGAAAGAAGTGGAACGATCGCTCATTGAGACATATATGAACCGGGCCAGCCCGGAGCGCCAGACTCTGCTCCGCTACCTGGCGCTGGCGCGCAACGGGGTGTTCGCCGACCTGCTCCGCTCTCTGGAACCCCGGCGGGCCGACGCACTGATCCGGGAACTGGAGCGGATGGAAGAATTGCCCTTTATCAAGGTGCGCGAAGTTTCGGTGGCGAAGCCCGGGAGCGATGAGCGAGTCGGGCGGCGTACTTATTTTCTTCACGATGCCATGTATACCCTCTGCGACGAAGTGCTCCTCACGCCCGTTCAGGCCCAGAGCGATAGCCAGCACATCCTGGCCTGGTACGAGGAGCGCATCCGGGCCGAGGAGGAGATGCGCCCGCGCCTGGGCCGCCTGCAACGCCCCGTGCCGGACCCCGACCTCCTGGTGGATTCCCTCTTCTACCGAATGCGGGCGGATCCGATCGCTGGCTATCGGTGGTACCTGCAACAGACCAGCCAGGCCATCCGCAGCGCCCAAACGGGACTGGATATGCGGCTGCGGGACGCGATGGCCCTGTTCCTGGTCAGCGCGTCCCCTGAAAAGGAACCGGAACCTGGTTATTCGCTGAGCAGCCCCATTGACCGAGAGAATATCCGGGTGCTCTTCCCGGAACTCTTTGACGATTTCCGCCTGGATAGCGCCATCCACTGGGTCAACCGCTACACGATGCGGGGGAAACTGGAGAATGCCCGGCAGATTGGCGAAGGAACGCTGGCTGTGGCTGAAGAGATGTATCAGGTTGACCCTCAGCGCTACGCCCTCCCGATGGCCGAACTATTTCTCTGGTACGGCCAGGCGGTGATGTACGGGTATGAGATCCCCAAGGCGATGGAGATGTACAACCGGGCCATCGCCCTGATTCAGGAGACGTACGCGCCGACAGAACGGACGCTGGACGGTCTGGACCCCTTTGAGCGCTGGCGGTTGTGCCTGGTGCTGGGGCGCGCGTACAACAACCTGGGTTACACCCGCTGGATGTACCTGGGGCAATACGGCCGGGCCATCCGCGATTTCCGGCAGGCGGTCCGGTTCTTCCGTATCGCCGACCTGGAGGAAGAATTGGCCAACTCCAACGATAATATGGGTCGGGTCTACGCGCTGTTGGGGCAGGAGTTCCAATCCCTTCAGTTGATCCGGAACGGAATGGAGATTCGCCGAAGGCTCGGCCTGACGTACCGGGAAGCACTGAGCGCCAATTCGCTGGCCCAGGCGCTTCTCCGCTTCGGGCAAATAGAGCCCGCTCTGCGCGCGGTAGAAGACGCGCTGAGCCGCTTCCGGCGGGCCGAGGTAGACCGGGGTATCGGCCTGGGCACCCTGACCCGGGGGATGATCTACCGCAATATGGCGGATATTTGGCGGGAACTGGGGATTTCTCTGGAGGATGCTATCCGGTACGCGGACCTGGCGGAAACGGATCTGAAAGAAGCAGTGCAAATTTTCTCGTTCCGGGTACAGGAGCCGATTCGCGAAGTTCAGGCCTGCAATGAACTGGCCTGCTGCTACCGGGCCCGCCACTGGCTGCTGGTGCATAAAGGCGCGCCCGAAGGGGAACAGCGGATGGCGCTCTCTCAGGGGCGGACCTGGTTCCGGCGAGCCATTGAGGCCGCGCGGCGCCACGGATACCCTGTAGAGGAACTGGATTCCCTCCAGGATATGGCCGTGCTGCTCGCCCGGGCCGGAGAATACGATGAGGCGGAACGGCTCCTGGAGGAGATTCGTAGAAGAATACCGGAAAGTTACCACATTCGCCCCGGCATCGGGCTGGCGGAAGTGCCCGAGGCGGAGCGGGTGGACGCCTACTACAAACTGATGGGGCAGGTGGAACTGCTGGCCGGGGCCATCTCCTTTGAGCGGGGACGCATAGAGGCTCAGAGGGAGGGGAAACCCGGGGATGTGCCCACACGCGAGGCTTTACTCCAGACGGCGCGCTCGTATCTGCTGGCCGTGTACTACTTCAACACGTACTCGGGTGAGGCCTTCGCCCACCGCCTGACCTACGCCCGAATCTATCGGCGCTTCCAGATTTGCCCGCCCGAACTGGTCCGGGAGATCACCCAGGAACATCTTCCCCAATGGATTGCGGAATATCACCTCCCGGAGGAACTGGCGCGCGGGCTGTTCCTGGATGTGTTCGGCCTCTTTTAGCGGAAAGAGGGACTCCCATCCAGCGGCACCCGTCCTCCTGACACGCAGTCCAGCACCTCCACGGGTCGCCCCTGGATACCGAAGTGTCTCTGGATGGGTTCAGCCAGGCGAAGCACCTGCTGCGCCAGAGCGTTCACCGGCGTGTACCGCGCTTCCAACATCACCCGGTAAACAGGTTCTGTGCTGGCCGGTCGGCACTCCAGGCGAGTCAGGTCCGGAATCTCCTCCCGAATTCGTTGCAGGAGGTCCGTCAGGCCCGGGATGTCGTCGGGGGGCACGTCCACGCGTCGCCCGATCCAGATAGAGGCCTTGACCTGGGGCCACTTGCGCATCCCCGGCGCCAAGTCGCGGAGAGATGTGCCGGGAGAGCGGGCCAGTTCGGCCAGTATGGTCAGGGCAGTGCGCAGGCCATCCCCGGTCACATGGGCGTCATCCGTATGCAGGATCACGTGCCCGATCTCTTCGCCCCCCAGGGTCAGGTTGCCAGCCACCAGCGCTTCCGTAACGTATTTATCCCCATTGCGCACCTGCTGGACGACAACCCCCTGGTGGCGAAGGTAGTCCGGGAGACCTGAATTGCTCATCACTGTGGCGACCACGGTGTCCTGACGTAACGCCTTCTCCCGCCGGAGTTTCAGCGCCAGGATTGCCATTGCCATATCCCCGTCGTACAGGTACCCATCCCGGTCCACCAGGAGCAGGCGGTCCGCATCGCCGTCCAGTGCAATCCCCAGGTCTGCGCCATACTCCCGAACCTTCGCGGCCAGCCATCGGGGATTGGCCCGGACGAATTCGCTACCGGCCTGCCAGTTGATGTTTACGCCATCGGGGGATGCGTTCAGTATCGTACAGTTCACCCCCAATTGCCCCAGCACCAGTGGCCCCAATTGATAAACTGCTCCGTTCGCGCAATCCGCCACGATGCGACAATGCTCCCAGGGATGCCCCTGGTATTCCCGTGCCAGGGCGTGGGCATACTGCCAGGCATACCCGGGCTCTTCGGTGATGGTAGCGGGGCGAATCTCAAAGGGGAGAGGAACATCGCCGAAAAAGAGGTCTTCAAGGGCCTGTTCGGTCTGGCCATCTATTTTGATGCCCCGATGGTTAAAAATCTTGATCCCGTTCTCTTCAACAGGATTGTGGGACGCGGAGATCATAGCGCCACCAGCGAAGAACCCCTTGCTGGCAATCAGGTAGGAAACCGCGGCGGTAGGCAGAATTCCACCGTCCACCACCCGAACACCTGCGCGGGCCAGGCCCTCCACAAATGCGGATTTGAGCCGATAGCAGGACTCCCGGGTATCTGTGCCGACCAGAAAGGCTGGCGATAAAGTATGCTGGCGGAGCCATGCCCCCACTACCCGGCCCAGCCGCTCGGCGTCCTCCCGCCGAAGAGGATGACGGTCCACCACTCCCCGAATTCCATCCGCACCGAATAGCCTCTTCATCTCGCTCCACTTACGCAAGGCCTGTACCCTGTTCGCCCTCCCGGGCAAGAGGTGATCCCTCAATGGTCGGTCACCGACGGGTTGCAACAAGCACCCCAGCGGCGAATCCACAGGTGAAGATGATCAGGGCGCCGATGGCATAATAGACAAGCCGCCGCACATGTCGCTGGGACTCTTCCCGTGTGGTTGGACGGATAGCCAGGTGGGAACGGGGGAGCAAAAGCCATCCGATAACGATCCAGGCCACCGCCAGGGCAGCTATCACCGTACTGAACATCATCAATGCAGTGTGGGATACCCCCAGCAGGACAAGAATCCCTGCTACCAGTACTACCAGAAGGGCAGCGAGCGCACTTATCAATTGCCCTCTCTCCCCGAGGAAAAACAGCGCGTGCCGTCGGTCACACAAGAGTTTGTCCACCTCGTCCAGCACATCCTCTTCCGATTCGGAGGGGTTCCAATCATAGGCCCTCCCAAATTCCACGTAAGTGGGTTGGACCACAATAGACGCGAGAAATGCGCTGTCTCTCCTTAGCCAGAACCACAACCAGCGAACAGGACGGTTTTCCCAAATCTTCTTGCAATTAACAGATCTTTCTGGGCCAGAGATGACCAGGTGGACTTTGTCTGTGGAGACCTCAACCTGTCCAATCTGTGTTAGCCGCTCAACAATTTTTTCCACATCTTCGCGAAACAAACATACCGGTCTAAGGACCTTGATCCTGGGACGGTGTTGGGCAGTAGGTGAGGCTTTCGTGTCCACGGATTTACCGCTTTGAACCCGATCCACCATTCTGTCCTCCCCGATTTACGAGGCGAGACGCTATGGTTGCTTAGGGCGTTTTGAACGCGCCTTTGCTCTACATTCTATCCCGCTCCAGGCGAGCAATCGCCCGCTCTATCAGTTCTGCGCGACCCGCGCTCGGCCTCTGCTTGCCCTCATACTCAATCAGACGCTCCGCCACCTCTTCGTCACCCCCTACCATGCGGAGAAGTTTTTCATACAGCGCCTCTTCTGAGGAATCACGGGGAGGAACTGAGGGAGGAGCCGGAGGCTCCGGTGGAAAAGCGGGCTCCTCTGCCGGAGGAGCGGGCTCCGGTGGAAAAGCGGGCTCCTCTGCTGAAGGAGCGGGCCCCGGAGGACCCACTGTCGGCCGAAGCAGAGCGCGCACCCGCCCAGCCCGTTCTTCCTGGCTCTCCTCGCCACCGATGATTCTGACAACTGTGCGAACCGCATATACTTTTCCTTCTGCATCCCGCCCGAACCTGCCCCCTGCGTCAATCTCGCTCAGTTGGGTGGTTTGCAAAGGAGCACGGGCCTCCTCCCATTCCACCAGTGCATGGTCTCCTTCCTGCGCCTCCAGCCATTCAAACGCCCTGCCGGAAATTTCCCGTCCCTCATACTGGATACCCGGAGCAAGGGAGAGCCGCCATCCATCCTCAAGAGGACATACTTGAAAGGATCTGAGGTGGACATAAATTTCTGGGCCCGCTTGCTTCAGAGTCAATTGCTCCACAACCGAGGCGTTCTTTTCCATAAGAATAATCGGCACCCAGTTGAGGGAGGAGGAGACCACATTTTGATAGATCAGCGCCGCGGTGATATGTTCGCTCATTATCTCTATCAGCCGCTGGACGCGAGTGCAGGAATCCAGCCAACCCAATGCTCTGAGTGCGGCCCAGTGTTCCTTGACCTTTTCTAAAAGAGTATCTGCCTCCTGGTACCATCTCAGCGCATCTATTTCGTTGCCGATCAACTGGTGCACCAGCCCCATAGCATAGGCAGCGATGGCCTCATTGTGATGGTGATACCAGGAAGGCTGCTGCCGAAAAATGCGATGAGCATTCTGGTAATCAGTTAGCGCTGGGCCCGGCTTGCCCATCTCAATGTACACATCTGCCCGGTGGATCAGGGCCACACCGTGGCCCGCATGGACACGCGCTTTCCGGGCGGCTTCTATAGCGTCCTGGGCGCAGCGCTCGGCTTCCTGCAGTTGGCCTTCTCTGCGGAGCAGGCGAGAGCCCTGCAATAAACCCTGAACGAATTCAGGCAGGTCCTCACACCAAAGCATTGCGGAAGGAGTCAACTGCGGTGGCAAATGAATCATATGCCCTCCGGTAACGCTCCAGGCCTCTGCGCACCTGCTTTCCCGGGACCAGCCCCGAGCAATTCCTGCATTCGCCTCAATGTCCGCATCACCTCTGGCGGCATAAAATCCCGGGTATACGGGTCAAAGGAAAGCCAGCGCAGAGTCTCCACAAAGCGAAGGGCCAGCAGATAGGGCTCGGTTGCCTGTTGATTCATGACTACGGACTGCAAAGCCTCGGTCAACGCAATCACCATCTCGGCCTGAGCCTGTATCTGAGCAGCATCCATTCGCAGAAGTTCCGCTTCCCCCTCCGCCTGACTTGTCAATGCCCGGCTTTCCCAGTCCGCATACCAGGTTTCAATCCACTGGTTTGAAACGATGTCCGCCAGTTGCCTGGAGACTTTCTCGTCTCTGGCCTTTACCCGAATGGCACCCAGTTCCACTTTCAGAATTTTGGCACCCACTGTCTCTGCCTTCGCGCTCAGTTCCTCAAACAATCTCTTGCGAATCTCCTCCCGGGGGTGCAACTGGCCCGGCTGCGGCGGAGCAATCAGCCAATCCAGCCGATATTCTGCCAGGATATCGCGCAGAATACCCTCCGTAAAGCCAATGACCACCCGCCCGGTCCAGGCCATATGGGGGTCATCACGCCATGGTTCGCGGATCCATTTGCTGGTCGCAGCCTTCAAGACCGCGTCCTCCGTATAAGGGTATGGCTCCTTATCGGTTGGTCCCTTTTCTTCTCCGGTTGGAAGCCGGTCGTCAATCTTAAACGAAATATCCGCTTCACAACTGATCGGGATGCCTTCTCGGGTCAATGCAAAAACTTCATAAACCCAGCGCTGGGGCCGCAGGTCAACGATCTCCCATACCCTCTCAAAACGTTCCAACTGCGGGAATCCAGCGCCGAGGACCCGCTTCAGACGCCCATATTGCTCCGTTACCACGGCGGTGTCATTATAAATGACCAGCGAAGCAGGACCCCCTACCCGCGCAACGGGAGTATCCGCTCCCATAGCGAGCCGTCCCTCTTTAATCAACAGGTAGGGGCCAAATCCCAGTTTGCCAAACACAATCCGGTTAAATGTATCGTGCGCTTCCTTTAGGTCCTTCGTGGCATATAATCTGTGAAACAGCGGGGACACCAGCAATGGGATCGCCACCAACGCCCCCAAGACCGGGAGTGCCAAACGAGCAGATGCAAACGCACGAAGAAGCACTCCCTTGAAAGAGGATAGGGCCGTATCTGGTGTCATGTTAGGGTTATGCAACCCTCTTTCAGCCAGCACGCTCAGAATAGCGGCGATCAGTAAGAGCATGCCCAATGTGAGGAGCGTCCACTTCAGGTTATCTTTGTACCACTTCAGGGAGATCATGGGCCTTTCTCCGTCATTCCGGGAGGGCTCTCCGGATATCCCCGATCGCTTGCCAGGTTTCCCTGGGTAATAAACGCCTCATCATCGGCTGCATAGTGATCTCTTCCAGCATCGCCAAAAACTGGTTAAGGATAACTTCCGGACGGAGTTCCGTTGCTGTGGCACTCAACTCCTCTAAACGGCGACCCAGATTCAGGATCAACTCTGCTCTTGTCTCCGCTCGCGCCCGCTCTATAATGCCCAGTCGTTCCGCATATCCCCTGGCCCGTCGGAGCGTGGCTTTACGCATCCAATCCGCCTGCCAGCTTCGCACTTTCTCCAGATAGACGCGAGGGTCCGCTGGCTCCAGGTCACTGATACCCCCGCCGACCCGTTGAATACCCAATGGCCTCAGTTCTTCGTCCAATCTTGCACAGAATATCTGCGCGATGAGTTTCCGTGGGGGTACCCCGCCTGCCTGATAGGGACCATACAGGTCATCAAAGTTGTATTCACTAATGATATTCTGTAGAATCCGTTCGCTAAGCAGGACAGGTAATTCATCCCATCCTCTCTGCTTCGTTCGCTCCGGAATCTGGCCTTTTCCCTCGTGCTCCAGTTTCTGAGCGTAGATGGCTTGAAATGCAGCACTCTTATTGTAGGGAAGAGGTTTACCCAACTCAGGTCGCTGTCCACGCGCGTCTATTTTAAAGGGCACGAAGGTCAGTACTCGGATGCCAATGCCATCCTTGGTAAGTGCTTCCACGTAAAAAGTGCGCAATTGAGGACGAAGGTCAATGGTCCGCATAATCTGATCAGCGAATCCGGTGAAGACCACACCAGGCCCCTGGACTCCCTTAAATTTGACACCGTCAGAGATCGCGACAGCGTGGTCGCAGCCAGTAATGACGAACCCGGGACTTTTCGCAAACATTGCGAACGGGCTGCCTGGTACTCGCTCTTCTATTTTATCCTCCTCCATCAGGGCGTCCACCACAACATAAGCGGGGAAATTATAGCGTTGCCAATAATCTCGCAGAAAGTTAAACACCTTCCCCCGATAGCGCCTGTCCGGGAGCGGGAGAAGAAACCCACAGGCAACGCAGAGACCTATAAGAAAAACCGCGAGAACGGCGATTAGGGATGCTAAGAGCAAAGTTCCAGCCCGATATTCCTGGAGAACCATGCACAGAAAGCCCCATCCGAGAAACCACAGAACAGTTGCCAGTGCAGGAAGAAGCCAGTGAAAGGGACGGAGAAACCACAACCATGCCAGAAGGGGGATAGCAACAGCCAGAAGTGCAGCGGTGATTTTAATGAACAGAATATCGTGCTCTACGCAGCGGAGTACAATTGCCAGCCAGGAGGTCGCCAAGATGAGTGTTACAATGCTGGCAACCGGCTTGCTTTTTAGCCAAAAATAAAGCAGGAGACAGACCCCAAGCCCCAGAAATAGCCAGCAGTACAGAACCGCCAGTAGGGCTTGGATAACGGACGAGGAGGTAATCCATCCTGAAAGAGGTGGAATAAGAAGTAGCAAGGTGTGAATCACGAATAACACGCCCAGAGCGATCCCGATCAGCATGGTGTAGAAACCAATCGGCCTTTGCAGAAAACCACCGAGAGTTTCTCGCCAATATCGGCTCATAAGTTCCTGCAGGCCTTGCGTTTCCATAACTCATTGCTCCATCTTGCTGTGAGGGAACAACTCAAGGACGAATGGAACTCCCGATTATTGAGCCTCGCTGGCTATAGTAACGGAAATTATGGGCGGTTTTCCTCGCTTACGCAGGAGTTCGGATGCCCGCAAGCACCACCCCAGGGGGTGTTAAAAGAGCGAGACTCAATAAATCGAAGAAGCCTTCTGGGGCTTGCTTTTGGAGGTCTCCAGCAGTTCAGGAATCCACGGGTTTTGCGGGGCGGGGACATTTGTTGAGGCTGTCAGCGGGAGGGTTGTCTAATGGAGGTTGAGGTTGACCCCCGCAAACCTCGTAAAAGAGGCCTCGTAAAAGAGACCTGCGAGCATTATGGATGACCTCCTCCCAGCGGGCTTGAGTGCCTCCTTCCAGCCAGACCTGCGAATTTGCCCGATCCGGCTATTTTTCTGCAGGGCGATCAAAAGGGAACGCAAAGGCAACCTCCGGTAGAATCTGGAGGCATCTTTGTGTCAGGTACGGCCCCCTTGGTCCTCTCCGGTTTGCAGGCCGCTCTCCAGTCGTGCTGCTCTTACCACCAGGCGTCTCGTTGGTGCACTAACGATTTCTGAGAGGCGATTCTCAAGAACAAGAAACCCGAAAGTTCAGCCGATATAGAGTATATCCGAAAAGAACAACTTGTCAATGCTTGTTGCCTCCGGTCATTCCGTCATCCCTCCGACTCATTACTCCGCAGACGTTCCAGGAACTCCCGCGCCGTCACGATGGAGATGCCCCGATACGCCCCCAGGCTCAGCAGATGCCGGTCCCCACTGACAATCCCATCGGCTCCTGCCTCCACTGCGCAGGCCAGCACCCGCTCGTCCGCCAGGTCCTCGGGGATGACGTTCTCTATCTCCACCTCCCGTGGTACCACCAGCGCCTCCTGCTCCAGCAGGGCCACCAGTCCCTTCACGTCCTCATCCGTAATGGCGTACTTGTTCCGAATACGGGGATACTTCAGCACGGCACGCACCCCACCCGTATGGCCTTCCAGGGAGCGCAACAGCTGTCCGCTTTCGGCCTCCCATACCTTCACCGTGTGATCCCACGACCTGCTGACGATGAAGCGCCCGTCGGGGCTGACCGCCACCGCCCGCACCCAATCCGTATGGCCTTCCAGGGAGCGCAGCAGCCGTCACTTTCTGCCTCCCACACCTTCACTGTGCGATCATCAGAGCCGCTGATGATGAAGCGCCCGTCGGGGCTGACCGCCACGGCGTTCACACTGCCCGTATGGCCTTTCAGGGAGCGCAGGAGCCGCCCGCTTGCGGCCTCCCACACTTCACCGTGCGGTCATCGGAGCCGCTGACGAGGAAGCGCCCGTCGGGGCTGAATGCCACGGCGTTCACCCAATCTGTGTGTCCCTCCAGTGAGCGCACCCAGAGGGGCGGTTCGGACCGTGGGTCCAGGCGGGAGCGCAGGTAACCCGTGCGGCGGGCGGCAGCCGCTTCGCACAGGCGGTGCAGGGGGCCGCTCGGGGCGTCCAGCCAGCGCAGGTGATTATAGAGGGCCGGGAAGAGCCATTCGGGAGCCCGAGCGATGTGATATTCCTCCAGCCGCAGGCGCTCCTCCAGGGCGGCCAGCACCTTTCGCCGTTCGGCGTCCTCCGGCGGCCAGGCCGCCAGGGCCAGGCGGCAGTCGGCCTCCAGGTCGAAGACGGTGGTCGCCCGGCAGCGGGCCTCCAGGAAGTCAAAGTCGGTCAGCAGGGCGTAGAGGGCGTCCCAATCCCCGGCGGCAGCCAGGTGGGCAGCCAGGTGGCGCAGGCCGTAGCCCCCGTCCAGCATAGCCAGGCGCATCCAATCCCCGGTGGCTCCCTGTTGGTAGATTTCGGCGATGCGGTGATGGACCTGGCGGGTGCGTTCGGCCATCTCCTCCACCAGGGGACGGTCGGCCGGGGTGAGGGATTCGGCAATGACACCGCGGAAAAAGTCCTGCAGGCTGGCGTGGTAAAGACGGTAGCGACCCTCGCTGGCGAAGAGAAAAGCGGCCCATTCCTCCTGCAGCAGTCGCTTCAGGCGATACTCCTCCACGTCCAGCCCGGCCCAGCGGCGGAGTTGCTCCAGCGAAGTAGCCTCACGGGCCGCGGCCAGGGCGGCCAGGAGGGGAGCGTAAAGGCGGTCCCATTCAGGCTGGCGGCGCCAGCGGCCCCAATACTCGGCGTAATAGCCCACCAGCCCCAGGGGCAGGCCCTCCAGGTTCAGCGGCGAGCGTCGCCCCTCCTGGATTTCCCGCACGATGAAGGAAAGATACATCCAGTTGCCGGCGCTCTTCTCCTGAAGCACCTGGACGAAGCGGTCTTCGCTGTAACCGCGCGCCCTCAACTGCCCAGCCACGGCCGGACGGCAGGCCACGCCGCGCAGGTAGGTCGCCACGTCCGCCAGGTTGTGCGGGTCACCGGGGGAAAGAGGGACTGTCCGTGGATAGGGGTAGGTATGCAAAGGAACGGACACCGGTCGCTGGGAAAGGACGAGGAAGACACCGGGAGGCAGGCTTTTGGGCAAGCCCAGCACGTTGCCGTTGGAACCCAAGCCGGCCTCATCCAGGGCATCCACGACAATGACCAGTTTCTCCCCGGCCGTCAGGCGTTCGGCGGCCTGGTCGAGCAGGCGTTCCAGGAAGTCGGGAGCGGCAGCCAGCGCGGGGGAGAGGCGCTCACGGGAGGCATAAGGTTCCAGGCGATAGCGGCTCACCAGTTGGGCGGCCAGGCTCTGCAACGCCCGCGTCACGCTGGCCTCGCCGGGGGCCTGCTCGGCGAAGAAGTGGAGATAACGCCGCTCGCGCACCAGGTGGGCCAGGAAGGTGGTCTTGCCCACGCCGGCCTCCCCCGCCAGCAGCCAGACGCCGCAATCACGCTCGCTCAGGAAGCGGTCCAGGTCGGCTTCCAGCCACTCCCGGCCGCTGAACTCCTCCAATCGCACGCGGCGAAAGACCGGCTCTGGCGGGAGATAGAGGTCGCTCAGGGAGGCATAGTCGCCGCTCAGAAAGACCTGGGTGACGATGTTGTAGTCGCCGGTGACGAAGGCGCTGTGGGAGACGGAACCGGCGATCTGGACATAACGCTGCGCCTCGGCCCGGGCTTTCTGCCAGCCTTCCTCCAGCGCCCGGCGGATGGCCTCGGTGTTTTCGGCGATGCGCTCCAGGGCGCGGCTGTCGTAGAGGGGTTGCAGGGCGGGCTGGTCCGCCAGTTCGGCCTCCAGCCAGGTCAGGAAATCGGCGGCGGCGCGGGTGGCCTGGTCCAGGCGGTCCCAGCGGTCGGGGTCGGGATGGCCCAGGTGGATGGCGAACTGGCGGGCCAGTTCGGCCGGGTCGGGCCGGCCGCGACGGGTGAGCAGATCGGCCAGCAGGGGGATCACCGCCTCGCTTTTCAGAAAGGTCTCGTCAAAGAGGGAGGCCGTCCATTCGGGGTACTGGCGGGCAAAAGCCGTGCAAGCGCGCGCCAGCGCAGTCTGGAAGGCCAACCGCTGCGGGTCGCGGCCCAGGACGGCGCGCGCCCGTTCCGCCAGGCCGCTTTCCTGGAGGAGATAGCCGAAGACGGCTTCGGCAATGGCGGAGAAGAGGGCTTCTGGCAGCATAGTTGGCTTCTGGGCTATTTGACCTTGTTATGATCTCCGGTGATGATGATACTTCCGCTCACGTCCCCGCCAATGGCAACGGAGCGGTCGCCACGGGCAATAACCGTCACGCTGGCGGCCTCGGCCTCGCCCCACAGGCGGGCGATCTCTTCCCGCAGGGCACCGTCCTCTTGCAGGGCGCGGGCAATTTCCTCCCGCAACGCCTCGCGCAGCGCCTGGTTATCGGGCAGGGCGGCGACGGTCTGCGCCACCTGCTCCACGTTCTTCTTGCGGCGCAGTCGGGCCCAGAGGGTCCCGGCCTGCTCCCAGGCCGCTGCGCCCAGTTGGCGGCCCGCTTCCTCGGCGGCCTTCTCTCCGGCCTTCAGCAGGTAGGGGAGGAAAGGGGCCAGGAACTGCACAATCTGACGGGCGATTTCATTGGGGTCGGGCATTTCGGGCCTCCGGTGCGCCGATTGAAATCAGCCTTCCTGGTGCCCTTTCACATAATTCAGGCTCATCAGGTTATGCTGTGACGACCAGAGGCGGGCTACGAGGAGCGAAGTATTGCTCTACTCGGACCCGCAACTCCTCGTTATCTGCGACCTGATTCCGTCCGATC
>Ga0272448_1001652_pt1 | contig 29465 bp, 34 predicted proteins | sample YNPCB0191_FD_202220 | JGI IMG/M metagenome (GOLD analysis project Ga0272448, IMG submission 202220) | Hot spring sediment microbial communities from Yellowstone National Park, WY, United States - YNP-CB-019-1 | ecosystem: Environmental > Aquatic > Thermal springs > Hot (42-90C) > Sediment...
GATTAAATATTGCATTGAGTTCTTTTTGCAGTTTAGATATAAACTGGTGTTTGTTCATTTTTCCGCCTCCTTATTTACTTCCTTGAGTGCTTCATATACACAGTCGGGACAGACATATAAGAATATAGACCATCCTTTTTTGATTAATTTCAGTTGCTCTTTAGTCAGTGTATATGGTTTTCCGCATTCTCCACATATGTATTCGTTGTGTTTATCAGTCATTCTTTTGCCTCCTTATCTTCTTTATCTTCTTCCACCACTATTTTCACAATTTCACCAAGCATTTCAGCCATCAGACGCCAGTATTCCATGCTGTATGTTGGATACGATAATAGTATTTCTATGTGTTCTGCTTTAACCATCGCTGACACTTCAGCAATCCTGTTAAACTCTTGAGGGGTTATGTTTAGTTTTTTTGTATACCCCATATACAGCATAGTCGCCATCATTATTATCTCGGTATCTCCTGGAAGGTAGTGTATCTCCCCATACTTTCCATACTCGCCTACATCAAAAACCGTCAGATTATTTTTATCTTCTTCCATCTTGCCACCCTCTTTTGCTTCCTCCCCCTGGGGCGTCTGGGGGCTGTTCTCTTTCTTATCTTCCATTTCTTTCACCTTACCTCTTGATATTTATCCAGTGTTTTAGATTCTGTTGCCTTGATGCTGTTGCATCTCTTGAATTTGTGCACCCACAACACTTTATCGGCTTCCAGTGGGATGCCCAACTTAAACAAATATGCCTGAAATGCTTCAGGATTAGAAAAACCCTCTTCTTTATACAGTGTCTGTACTATCTTTTCCAGAGGCATTCGCTTTACCTCTGTGAGGACGAATGTCTCATTTCCCACACGGAATGTGTCGCCTGCTTTTCCCAGTGCCTTTGTCCGTGTAGTGCATGTCTTTCTACCCTTCAGCACGAGTTCTCGCATCTCAAACTTGAACGGTATGTGGATTTCCATCTTGCGCCTCCTCTTTGTGTTTGCTCTCTTCCATCTTCTGCAACATGTTTATCAATTGTTGATAGTATCCAATGCCTTTATTCTTTGCTTCAATTTCATTGTAAACCTTGAACATTAATGTGCCAAGAATAGATAACATCTTATTTTCTATATCGTCCAGATTGCAATACCGAAAACTGCCAATTTTTATCTTCTTTCCATCTTTGTACAGTATGTAAATGTATGCTCTACTCTGTTTTCGGTTCAGAAAAAACTTATAGGGCATATCATTCTTTTTGCAGTCCTCGTTCATCGTGTTGATGTCGTACTCTGCAATTCGGAGCAGATTTTCTACATGCCTTCTCAATTCTTCCCTTTCTTGTTTATTCATTCTTTCACCTTCCCTCGTCTCTACAAATCTCGCAATTCGGGTCTTTGCATGTCTCAATCCCGCCTTTCAGGATACGCAGTAGAGCCCACCAGTTAAGCCCTATTCTGCCCACAACATCACTTGTTTCGAAAACTACGCAATGTGTCCCCGTTTCAGAAAAAATCTTGCCTTCAGGTGCCCAGGCATCACCAATTTCTTCATCGATTTCCACCCCTAACGCTTCAGCCAACCTATAGCATTCTGCTTTAGGTCTCTTCATCTTTTCACCTCCTTGTTTTTCTGCTCACTCATGTTTAGACCTCCGTTTTCTTGGTGTGTCCCAGTAGACACTTTTGCACAACGGACACACTCTCGGCTTTTGAGGAGTCCTTCCATACCACTCATGCCCGCACCGCAGGCATGTATATTTTGGTATTACAATTTTCGTGTTCGCATTTTGCACTTGCCCTGAATTTTCGGTTATTTCGTTCATGTATTACAATAATACATTACGGGTAAATAAAACTTACGCAAACAAATACTGGCATAAACCCGTATAACTAAATGATGAAGTATTACCAAAGTTATACTTCATTTTTCATTTGATGAATTTGAAAACAAATCGCTACATGAAATCAAACCAATCTGCAACATCAAAGATTCAAAAAGTAATATATAAAATTGCATAAAAAAAGAAAAAAATGGAGGGATATGCTGTCATCGTAAAAAAAAGAGAATGGGGGAGTGAGAGAAATGGTGCATCGTCATGGCATAACCCTGCCAGGATTTGAGATTACATTATCCTGCTTTTCCTCTTCGAGGTCTTCCAGTACCATCTCCACCTTTACTATTCTTTTGAATTTGTTGAATCTCAAATGTCTGTTCACTGTCCCCTGCATGATTACATCTGTGTCTGCATTGTATTGCGGACAACCTATCCCTGGGCAGTTATCGTGAACTGGCAACATCTCCGCCCAAAGCCAAGTGTATCCTTTTTCTTTCGTGAGTTTTTCAATTACTGATAACGGCGCAACAATGACTGCAACCGTAATATCGTGCTTCTTGAGTGTATCCAGTATCTCTTTTGCATCGCTGTATGTCTTCCCAAGTTGAATTACTTCTATGTTCTTGCCGTAAATCCATGTAAGTGCTTGGATTTGTCTCGGCAGAGGATTATGCCTTGATATCCAGCCAATTTTCACCATTTCAATCACCATTACAGATATGAGTTTGCCATGATTTATATTTTTCGGTTTAGTGTAAACTCAAGAACTGGACGAGATAATATTCTATCACAACCAGAATTGCACCTATCACCATCCCGATTACATCTGCCACCATGTCTCGTTTGCTGTCGTCCAATTCCTGCATATCTATCGTCAAATCTTTCATTTCTTTGACTACCGAAAATAGCAAAGCACTTATCAAACCCAAAACACCAGATAACCATACTGGCATTCCGAGCCCCATCAGTACCGTAAATATCACTACAAATATACCTGCATTCGCTACCATGTGCATCAGTTTATCCATTTGAATTAGCCAAGTCCACTCTTTGCTCATTCATCTCACCTTGTGTCCAAACCTCCAGAATTTGATTTGCCGATAGTTTTTAACTACATCCAGCATTGCTTTATACAATTCGTTTATTGTTGCTGTCCAGTATACAGTTACTCGTTTATCGTAGATTATCTCGTGTAAACTGAAAGAACACCAATTATGCTGGATTGTGTCTGTGTATCTCTCCTCATTGCAGAACCATATTACTATTGCTCCCTGCATTGATAACCATACTGGAGTATTGCCTCCATCAAAATCACCGAAATACAATACTGGCATGCCGTTAATCCTTTGTGGATTTTCCCATATCTCATCTGGAATTGCGCCATTTGGAGATGTATACACATACACATCCTTTCGCTTCATTGCCAATGATGCCATTGCATTTACCATTGCCATATAGTCAATCATTGAACCCGAATTATCAAGGAAAAGATAGATGTCATTTTTAATCTGTTGAACATAACTCTCGTATGGCATAGCTGGTCTCGGCTCTATTGTCTTTTTAAGATGCCTTCTTATGCTAAATACATCTGTGCCTGGCACTTCCACTACTGTAATATCTGCCAGAACATTGACCATGTTGTAAAATGCACTTTTGAGTTTTGACATTATAGTTATTTCTTTGATAGTGAACGCTTCCTCATATTTTTTTTCACCAACGGATTGCCCCTCCTCACCTTCTTCTTCCGTTTCTGTCTCTCCTTCGCCTGTGTCTTCATCCTCACCAGTGCTTTCTTCTTCAGTATCCTCTTCGGCTTCGCCCTCGCCTATAGTATCTCCGCTCTCTTCATCTTCTCCTTCACCCTCGCCTGTATCTTCTTCCTCACCTGCGCCTTCGACACTATCTTTTTCTCCTGTCTCATCTTCTCCTTCGCCTTCTTTATCGGTCTCTCCCTCACTACCTGCACTTTCTTTATCCATCTCGGTTTCGCCAGTACCTGCCGTGCTTTCTGTGTCCTCTTCTCCAGCACCAGTACCTGTCTCTTGCTCTGTCTTGCTTTCGCTCCCTTCTTCTTGTTCTTCCTGTTCTTCTTGCTCTTCCAACACTCCTGCCTCTTCCTCGCCTTCTTCTGACGCAGATGGTGATTCTTCTATGCTTTCTGTTGCTTCTTTGCCACCGTGTGTCTCCTCACTTGTCATGCTCCCTGCTGGTGCTACTTCCTTCTCCTCCTCTTCCTCTGCTTCTATTCCTTTCTGCTTTTCCATCTCTTTTTTTATCTGTTCTTCTTTTTCTTGTGCTTCTGCCTCCTCTTTTGTTAGCCATTCACCTTCTGGAATTTGTGGAGTATATACTTTTATCTGTTTCTTTATTTCTTCTTTTTCCATCTAACATCACCGTTGCTCCACCCATTTTGCTTTCGGGTCTTCCTTCATGTATTCTTTTTCTACTTTTCTATGGAATGCCATGTACTTGTTTTCATCAAGAATTTCGTTGATTACAAATCTTAATATTTCACGCACTTCTTCTGGTGTTGGTGGTGTGTGTTTGATTGCCCGTGTCATCTCAATGAGTTTGTTAGTGAGTGGTTTTATTGCTTCTTTCATTTTATTTTCATAGATAAAAGAATTACTGACATTCTCTAAATAATACTTTTTATTTGGGTCATATATGTAATCCGAGAAAAATAAAATAAATTTAGGAGTTGGAGATTGCAAAGAACTAATATTGAGAAGACGAATCTCATTATATCGACCATACACAATATTTTCAACGAGTTCTGGATATTCTATGAATTTCTCAAGCAATTCGGGCAATGCTCTAAATAATTTGAGGTATTCGTCATAGTTAGTAAACTCCAAACTCAAGTTTTCATCTTTGTACCAGCCCCAACCACCTTTTGCCGTTTCAGAAGGGTACTTTATATAGTAAATCTTTTTGAAAAGTGAGATTATATCCTGTCTAATGTGATACAATGCCAGACACCTAAATCCAGAGAATATTTCCCTTTGTTTATCTCTATATCCACTTCTAACATTATCGTTAGCATCTTCTGGTGGCATCTTGAACTTACCTTCCAGCAGATATGAGCCGTCTGTCTGTGGCGTAAGAACAAATGTAGAGTAGTCGCCAATCTCAAATGCCACATGTGTTTTTGTGATGTATTTTATTCTGGTTGCTATGTTTTTCACATCCTCTATAATTTTATCAGATACCCACAATTTGTCTTTCAGATAAAGTTCGCTTTGGTGAGATAATTTCCACCATTCCGAATAATCCTTCTCGCCTGGTAAAATATAGAAAAATCCGTCTTCGAGTAGTATGTCTTTTAGTGTTGCTGGTCTGTTACATATAATCAAATTGTGGTCATTGATTTTACGCACTGTGAAATCGCCCAGTTTTGTGGGGTCATCTGTTATTGTTGCGCCCCTCTTCACCAGAAATGTATATAGTGTTTGTTCTTTGTCATCAAACGCATAGCCGTAGGTCATCTGTTCAGGTTCTAATTTAATCTCTGGAAGTTTGAGTTTTTCTTCTGGTTTTTCTATTTTGATTTGGAGTTTGAGGTCTGGTTTTGCAGGTGGTTTCGGTGCTTCGGGTTTTTTCACTTCTTCCTCTGGCTTCTTCTCTTTGACTTCGCCTTGATAGAATGTAGTTATTTGACTTTCTTTTACAGGTTCTGTTGTCTGCCATTGTAATCGGGTTTCTCGCTTTACACTTTGTAGATATTTTGTGTATTCTTCCCATGCATCCTCTGTTTTTATTACATAACTATACACTAATTCATCAAAATTCGTTTTGGGTTCTTTGTGTAGTATGTGTTCCAGTTGCACAAGTTCTTGAATTGTTGCAGGTTTGGAGAGCCCTGCACTGATTGTATCTTTGAATAATTGCACCAATACTGCGAGATGCTCATCGCATACATGATATGTTTTCTTGAGGATGTTCAGCATTTCTATTTCGGTAAATTGACGCATTGCGTATGTAATGCACCTGCGGTTCAATGGGTCTGAAAATTCACGCTCTTTGTTAGATGTTAAAAATACCATGAGATTTTCTGGTTTGCCTTCTATTATATCTCGTTCTTCGGATGTAATCCAACTCACTCGGCAATTCTGTAAGAAATCGTATAACATTGCATCGGCTCTTGGATTAGTTTTGTCCCATTCATCCAGCACTAAAACAGTTCTCCTCTTTTTTGAACTTACCAGGGCTTCTACAAGTTTGCCATGCACTACTGCAATGCCAGATTTTGATGTTGAAGATGGTATGTATTGGTATATTAACTGATTTTCATCCATTCCAAGTGTGCATTGAATGAATACCTCGTTTGCTTTCCATTGCTTTGCTATCTCGTGTGTCAGTCGTGTCTTGCCAACACCTGGTGGACCGTAAATGATGAATGCTCGTGTTGGCTTGTCTGGTGTTTTGAATACCAAATCTATGATTTCTTCAGCACTTAACATTTTTTCGCCTCCAGCACCACCTTCTTGTATACTTCATAGACCATTTTTATCAGTGGATAGTGTCGTTCACAGAACCCGTATGTCTTTCCCTCTATTTCTATTTTATTCTGCTCCGTTTCTTGTATAGAAAGCAAACAGCCACACCAATCGCAACTTTTAATCATACTTTGTATGCTCCTGCAGTTCGTTTTATGCGGTCTGGCACTATCTGCCATGTAGGTGATGCCTGTATCGGGTCAGGCGTGATTCTAATGCCTATCGTGATGTCATTGTAATAGAATAAATCGCCACCATACCCAGATGCACGAGATATTGTGCCACCGAGATTTTCAAAGAACAGCATCTGGACTTTCTTACCTGTTGCCACCCTGCAGGTCGCTCCTTTGCCTAAAACTGTTGTGTGCAATATCGCATCTGTATCCCATGTGAATGTAGTGCCATATGAACCTGCTACTGCGGATTTGTTAATATACAAGTTTATACCATCTTGCGGTCTCGATGCACTTGGTAACGGATATGCGGTTGGTGATGCCCAGTTCAATGCACCCCACACAACATAAGCGTTTCGCCCATCCAGTTCCTGATATTTACACAATGCCCACGCTGTGCTTGTCCCTATCTTGATGTTGTTGTCTCCAATGCCTGCACCCATTTGAAATTCCAGTTTGTTGTTCACTGTAATGTAATAGGTATATCCCTCCCAGTATGGACCGAAGTTAATCTTATTGAAATGCGAGTTGTTGGAGTTGTTTGTGAATGTGATATTATTTCCGAGTGTCATCCTGCCGTTGTTGTGATAGAACATCGCCTTACTGCCGAAATTGATATTGCCTTTCTGTATCCAAGTGCCAGTAGCAGGTGCGTAGAATTGTGATGGTTTAGAGTATGTCGTATCTGACATATCTAATGCATTGATATAAAGCGTTCCAGTGCAGTTCGTTGCATCTACTATACTACCTGTGTATTCGCCTGTGTAAAGATATAGATTACTACCGTCATTGTCACCAGCATAGTTATCCAGTAGCGTAGTATTTGATAAATCTAACTTATTAACTGCAGGACTTGTTGAACTGCTACCTACATAAATACTGCTTGTTTTGAGTGTTCCAATGTTCTTTAAAATTACACTTGCGATCGTATTCACCACACAGGTAGTATCATTTACCCCCAAACTTGAAGGACCCATAACCAGTTTTTTAGTTCGTAGTGTGTGTCCCATCATATCGACTATTGCTTGTGCCCCAGAATTCCCAATTGGCTCAAAACTTACATATCCAATAGCCCCAGTAGATATTATTATGTCGTTATTAATATAAACAGTTCCGTTCGGCAATACCCGCCACCTGCAAAATCTCGGATATGTCGTTAACGGTAGTGTGTAAGTTTGACCTGCTGTTCCATAATTATAGCAAATACCCGTGTCTAACTCTGCTCCTGTTTCTAATGTAACTGATGTTGTTGGATATAGCCATAGTCCCTGCACTGCAGGATTTCGTCCATTGTGCCAAACATTATCGCAGCACAACTTACAGTTCGAATATATGTAAAGAGTATTAATAATTCCAATCACATCTTGCGAAAAACTGATGTCGCAACCATACCAAGTGCCACCGTCATGTGTATACGATACAGTTTTCGGTGTGTGGATATACAAATCTATACGGAAAACAAATGCTCGTGTATTCTTCTGACAATCACTACCATAAATGTGTATACTAAACGCATCTGTATCACTGCTGGCTAATGTAAATCCGTCATCAGATGTAGTCATATTTCCCCACCATACAAATCTTGTGAGATACATTCTTGCAGTTGCATTGCTCTGTCCTTTCTGCCAGCGTGTCTTTGCATAATCGGTAGTTGAATTGCCAGAAATTAATCCACCGTTTAGATAATCGTTATTCAGTGAACCGTAATAACATTTGAAATCATAACATCTGCCTAACGAACTGCTGTAATCCTGAACTATATATACCTGTCCTTTTGAACTTGGATATGTAATTTTACATTGGTATAAATTTGCAGTATCGATATTAATGTGGATTGTGAAATCGCCTGCGGAATTGGAATTTGCATCAATATACACACTATCGCCATCGGCAGGCACAGACGCACCACCAGCACCGCCTGATACAGCAGACCAATGAGCGGTATCGTCCCAATTGCCTGTGCCACCTACCCAGTATCTATTTGCCATCTACTCACCACACTCCTTTGCTTATGCAATCAGAACATTGATACAGCAAAATAAACTCATCGTTTTTGACGAACAACAACTGGTCTTTGGTGAGTGTATACTGCTTACCGCATTGCCCACATGTGCGTGTTACTTGTGCCACACAATTCTTACATACCAGATACTCTTTTATTATTTGTATATGATTGTGTTCGTCTACAATTCCATACTCTACCAAATACTCCTCCGCACCGTTGCTCGCATCTGTTTCAGCACCACAGAATACACAAACCATGCTCTAACCTCGCAACTCAATCATCTTTTTTATATACCCAAATCGTTCCAGTTGTGCTTGTAGTTATTCCATAGCCCGTAACCAGGATTTTGTCCAGTCCTTCGCCAATTGTCCGCACTTCTGTGAGACCAGCAGAGACCGTAAAACTGTATACCAGTCCCCAGCCACTCGGAGAATCTGAAGGAGATGCTTGCGGTGTTAGTTCGGTACTGGTATAAATAAACACATTCAAATCACTCGTACCTTCATTTCTGATTATCACACTTCCTGGTTTGCCTCGCATCTGAATTACCATCTGGGTGAGAACAGTTTCACTTGTACCTGCTGTAAAAACTTTCTTGAATGTAGGCATACTTTCACCATTTATAAGTATCACAGTAGTGATATATAAATTAAGTTATGGAAAAATATGGATTTTTTATATCAAAAAAGAAAAAAGTCAGGCAATGCGTTGAGGAAAAACCGCCTGGTGTTGGGTGATACAAATGGAGAGGTTTTCACGCATTGCCTCCACTGTCATTGTTGAGGGAAAAAATGTGGCAGTGCATAGCCCACAAAAGGGGGGTGCAAATGTGGTGAATGACATGAATGCACATGCTATGCACTGCTGTCATCGTTATCTTTTATAATATTCGCAGTATTTATGTCTTTCGTTAGTTCTGGAATGTCTGCATGACACTCTGGAGGCAATACTTTTTTCATGAATTCTTCCGTAAGTTGTTTTAGTTGTTCCATGAGGGCATCACCATGTTTTTCAAGTATTTCTTTAAATAATTCTGGTGGTGTCTGTGAATTGTTATTTGGCGAGGGTGCGTTAATGCTATCCAGTGTGGTCTGTTGTTTATTTGCTGTATTAGTCCCTTCTTTGTTTTTGCCGTCATTTTCAGATATATTGATACCGCTAAACACATATACTCTCTTTCCATCAATAACTCTCTTTCTATCACCACTGACTGTAATGTGATGTACTTGATATACCGCATGTGGAAAATTCCTTACGAATGAAAAGAATGTAGGTGTTGGTAAATTGTTTTTCTGGCAGAATGACAGGTAATGTGCAAATAAATCTTCTTTGGGTATTTCGTTGTTCTCTGAAGGGACTATGCATTCCTCAACATATCGTAGCATTGGGTTGGATAAGAAATAATATCTCTGTTGAATTTCATCTATACTTATTGTATGAACAATTCTATTTTCTCGCAACACCCTAAACAAATACGCAAGCATTATTAAAAACAACCCATTCAGATTTTGTGCAGTAGATAATTTGAGTGAAAGATACGGGTCTTGTTTGTTATCTGGAATGACTTTCGGGAATGTTACTAATAGTAAGCGTCTGAAAAACGCATATGTATCATCTGTTGTATGTGGCATGACATTCACTGACATTATAAATTTGGTCTTAACTTGAAATGTGGCAGGATTGTGATATTTAACATCTGCTGTTAATGTTCCGCCTCCTATTAGGGTCTTGAATATTCCTGTGTTCTGTATGGGCTCTGATGGCACATCATCGCTGATATTCAAAAGGGAATATCGCAATTCACTTTGCATAAAAGAGTTCTTCAACAATTCATTAAGTGGAAATCCAGTTACATATTTCTCTCCGAATAATGCTTTAATAACATTCAGCAATGTTGTCTTTCCATTTGCGCCCTTGCCCACACAAACAAGTATTTTCTGGAAATTTAATCCAGGCAGTAAACATGTACCGAGAATCTCTAATAACGCCTCTCTCTCGTTTTCATCTGGCACTACATCCGTGATAAAATCGTATATTGCACCCATATCTGCGTTTGGGTCATATTCTGCATTGAGCCGATATGTGAAATAAAACTTCGGATGATACGGCAATAGTTTTTGTGTGTAAACATCATACACACCGTTAATGAGAGGAATTAATCTGTAATTAAATCTATTGAGTTCTTCACGATTAATCTGATGCGTGGCAGATATAATCAATTTGATTGCATTCACTGTCTCTTTTGAAATCTTTTTGTATACTTTGTCCCTGCAATTCTTTCTTTGTCTATTCCCTTCATCACCTGCTTTGTGCCAGGGCTTAATCTCTGTTGTTGGGTCCTCTCCTTCATGGAAATATATCTTTTTTTCACGCATCGCCTGTATCGCTGTTTTTTTCGCTTCGTTTGCAAACCAGATATACGCATATTCTATTGTGGGGTCTGCATTTCTCCATATGTGCATGTACGGGTCATACACTAATATTTCACCCGTATCCACAGGTGAGACAAATGAGAACATTTCCTCAAGTCGTCTCACCACGAGGTCTACAATGTCATACTCACAACATTCTTCCAGCGATACTTCACGAAATTTCGGTTGCTTGTACTCTTCAACAGGCGTCTGCTGAAGCACTTTTTGTATTTCATCCAGCTCGCTTGAGATTGTTTGATATCCATTCCCAGGTTTTGCCCACAAATTATCACCTGCGGACTTTGTGAGATGAGAACAACTCATGCTCTCTTAATCTTACTGGGTGCAACCCTATTACACCCTCTATCCCGTCTGCATCTACTTTCGCAAATGCTTTCGGGATTGCTTTCTTCACGATGTTATACGCCCCGTTCACATCTGCGTTGATTATTATGCCTCTGGCACTCCTATACAGCCCTCTGCTTATCCGTTTGCCCATGTACTGCTCGTGGTGGTCTATTGGCTCGTTGTCCAGAAAACTGCATAACGATGTGTGACTCTCGTCTTGTAGTATCAGCGTTATTCCTGCTTCTTCGCATTTGTATTTCAACTGGTTGATTAGCATAGTGTATGGTATCTGCACAAAGTTCTGGTTATTTCGTTTGCCCATCTCTACACCCTGCTTCCAGTTCTCATTGTAGCCGATTACCAGTGTTCCGATGTCGTTTGTCTTGCAATACTCCACTATCCATCTGGTTAGTTTGTGCATGTAGTCCCGTATCTTGTTCATTCGCTTCTCGTTGAGTTTGTGCAGTCGTTTTGGCGTGTGTTCAAGTTCCTGTCTATCATAGATTGCCTGTAACCGTGCCTTCTCTTTGTTGTAATACTGGTTTATAGAACGGAGAACACCGCCCTTGACAACAATTGACTGGTTGCCAGTGTTGTCTACCATAGTTACGATGTTCCGTGTCCCTATATCTATTCCAGCAATGTTATCGCTGTTCAGCACTTGGGGCTCTACCTCTTTCTCGTAAACAATCTCTACCCAGTATCCTGTCCCTTTCGGGACTATTCGTGCTTCTCGGATATTTGTGTCATCTCCCAATCTCGTTTCCACCTCCAACCCAATTTTCTTGGGGAATTTTAGAATGCCATTTTTTAATCTTACTTGAATATTTGAAAACATCAGCATAAAACAACCATCTTTATTCTTGTACCTTGGTAATTTGGGTCTGCTATGAAATTTCTCTGGATGTGCCTTCCATTCTTTCATCGCCTTGAAAAATCCCTTCCAATTGCGGTCTAAAATCATAAGTGTTTGCTGTGCAGTACCTGATGGTAATGCTCTATAATTCTCTGATTGCTTTAGAAGTTTATCCAGTGTGTTGTATCTAATCCACTTGCCATTTTTCGTGAACTCCTGTCTCACGATGTAGTTTGCTTCATTGTAGAGATTTTTCGCTATATGACTCATCTTATTCAGTGTTTCCGAAGGTTCAATCCAAATCCGCTCTGTTCGCTTCACCTTCATGTCATTCACCAACATACCGTATTACGAAGATATACATATGCTTTTTGGTTTTGTTTTTTTATGTTGCATTGCAAGATGTGTGCCAGATTTTTTAATTAATATTAAATAATGTTATGTATATCTTTGCCAGTTTAAAATTTTAATTATGTGTGTATTTAAATTGATGTCAACAATATATATATGTCCATATCCACTTTGAAAAAATCTGGGATGCCGATATGGACATATCTATATATTTAGGTAAATAAAAACATTGTTTTATCCAGTATTTTTATAACTTAAAATTTATGCTCTTTTTTGCGGGTGTCTACAAGAAAGTTTTTTTAAAAAATTTTTTGAATCATTTCGGAAATGATGCTTTCCCCCGAAATTTCCATTTTTTTTTTTTAAAAAAATGACTCATGGACACTTTATAAAAATCATACTGGATGGTGCTTTTCAAAAAAAATAAAAATGCCAGAAGTTGGACACTTTGAGTTCGTCTTACTGGCATATTTTTATAAGAAGCATAGTAATACTATGCTCATTCTGGACATTTAATTAAAATGAGCATTATGCAACTTGCGAGACCTTTCCTCCCCCTATAATTACCCCCTGTTTTTCTTTTCTTGTCAACTTCTTTTCTTTTCAGCACAAAATTGCACAAACTCATTTCGCAAATAATGTAATTGGCTTAATGACATGCCCGCCTCTCCCTTCCATCCCTTATACTCTTTCTTTCTTTTTATCTCCTTTTTCTTTCTTCAGTATTTAATTGAGCATACAAAATATATATATAATAATTTAAAATGGGCAATTTAAAGGATTTTTATCTACATCGGATTATTACAAAATACACCATAAACCTGCAATTTCTGAAAAATTTTTATCTACATCTGTCGAATAAAAAAAAACATCTGGCATGAATTTCAAAAAAATATGACATTGTTAATAAAATCCAGCAATGTTTCGTTCTTCCACAACCTTTCAGGTGCACTTTCGTATTTGTTTGCATGCGGTGTGAGTTTGCACAAAAAGTATAAGTACTGCGAGTGATTTAGGTAAAATCATGGATCAAAATGAGAATAATCATGAAGATGAAGTTGCGGATGAATCTACGATGGGAGATACGGATGAGTCCACGCCAAGACCTGCGGAGAAAAAATTACCTACAGAATTTTCCGAAGCAGAAAACAAAGGAACTAACGGAGAAAATGAAGAAGAGACCGATGAAGACATAGAAAACGAGAAAGAGAGACCCCAGATAATACATGTTGTGCGGAAAAAAGAAAACAAAGTGGTGAATAAAAGAGAGGATGAAAATGTGGATAAGGACGATGATACAAGCACAGAAGAAAAGAATATGCCTATATCCGAATTTGCAGATGAGAAAACACTTGAAGATGAGTTAATCCAGCGGTTTTTGAAAGGGACAAAGATAGAGGAAGTGTATGGGCAATATCCGCACAATATCGTTTCTCGTGCCTATAGAAAAGCACAAATGCAAGTCCAGTATCTTAAAGTTCTTAAAAATGTAATGAAGCACAAACCATTCAAGATTTGTAAGCTCGTTCAAGATGTTGATGGCAAAATCAAGAATTACTTCAGGTCAGGTCCAATTCAAGATTTACCATCGGAAGATGATGTGCGAGAGTATGTGAGAACACACCACTGGGGTAATGGCAGGTATTATGTGATTGACCGATATGGGTATGGTGTAGGACTGGAGGTAGAAATAAACGATTTAGATGATGAGACACCGAGTGAACAACAGCAGAGTGTAATACAGACGCAACCGCAACCACCAGTGCAACCACAAATACCGCAACCACAACCTGTAATTACACCACCACCGCCACCACCACCACAGCCATTATCACCCGAAGACCAAGTAGTGCTAAACCAGATAACTGCAGATATACGCAAACAAGAACTCATAACAAAAATTGCCGAGAAATACGCAGAGATGGGAAGACCTGACCTGGCAGAGAAGGCACTTAACCGTCTGGAGATGGGTGCAGGAGCAGGCGGTGGTGCAGGAGGATTAGCAGACGAGATAACCAGAATTAAGGATGTAATCACAATATTGCGAGAGGCACAGAGCATCGTGGGACCGCCAGCAGATACGGACATAGAGACGAAGAAGATAGAGGCATACAAAGGGATAGCCGAAAGCATTGCTGGCAAAATCAGCGATATAGTCAGAGAATACCGAGAAGCAGTTACTGGCAATGTAGGTATTGGTGCAATTCCGACACAAATACCACAGCAACCACCACAACAGCCAACAATCAAATATCAAGTTAGAAATCCATCACGCAATCCCAGTAGAGTAAAAACAAAAGGTGAGGAAATGAAGCAAAAGGGAAGTGAACAGAAGATAGAGATGGGCATGTTACAGCAATTGCAGAGCGTACTGCCGTTTATTGAGCCACGCATCCAGCAATATCTTGAGGGTGTGAACACGAAAAACGAGATACTGATGAAGATAAATGCACCAGAATATGTAGCACAGGAGCATTACAATCAGATGAGCAACCCGATAGTAGCAATTGTAATAGGCAGATACAAACGCCAAATATACGAAGCATGCAAGAAAGGACTGGATGCACTACTTGAGGAGAACAAAGCATTGATAGATGAGTATGTTGCAAAGTATGACAAATATGCAAAAGCATACATGGCAAATCGTGAAGAGTTTATCCAGAAGATACCTGCAAATGTAGATAAAAAGCGAGTAATAAAAGACATAGAGACCTACATCCAGTTAAAGCAAAGATTTGACTACTTCACGCAGAATGCGCCGGTCCGTGAGTGGATTTCAAAATACATGAAAGCATTAGCCGACCTAATGGAAGCAGGAGGTATGTAAATGCCAGAAGAAGATAAGAAAGATGAGGATGCCAAAGAAGAAGACACAATGGATTTTTCAGAATGGGCAATGCCAGAGAATGTGATGGATGCGAAAAAGGGCAAGGACTACAAGAAAGTTGACGAAGAGGCAGAGTCAGAGGACGAAGAAGGCGAGGACGAGATAACGGATGAGGATGTAGAAGCATTCATGGACATGGCACAGGATATCGTGCCACTGTTGAACGATGACGAACTCAACGAACTTTTCGGTATGTTAATGATGGAACGCATCAACAGGACTACATCCACTGTTGTGGAAAGCCACCCAGTATTCAACGAGATAAAGAGTATCATTCAACAGGCAATCAACCAGCAACGCAGATGAGCATGCCACCGAACAGTGCAAAAATCCGTACTACTGTCTCCATCACAATGGAAGACAAACAAATGATAGAGGAACTGGGCATAAATTTGAGTGGTTTTTTACGCACTAAACTGCAAGAATTGAAGCAAACACTCGCAAAACCACTAACGCAAACCGAACTGGAAAGGCAAATCGGCAGGTTACAATCACAGATAGAACTCTTATTCAAGATTATAGCACAGCAAAATGAGGAAATCCAGAATTTGAAAAAAGGTGATGTAAGTGGTAAAAAAGGAAAAAGTAGTTATCGGAACTACGATGAGTAAAGAATATGAGCCATATCTCGAAGCATTCATACAATACTGTTTACAAGAACGCAAATCACAAGAACACCATTACGAAATTATGCCAGAAATCATTATTGCAATTAACAATGCAGATACATCTTTCGTGGAGAAAGTAGCCAAAACCGTGCAGAATGCAGGATTCAACACAAAAATTCTGTATTGTAAAAAACAATTTGAAGATAATTATGTGGCAATTGCCCAATCCAAGAATGTAGTGTTTGCCACAGCATACCAGCAGGGCGCAGATTATCTATTACTGCTGGATATAGACACAATCCCAGTAACAAATTGTGTTAGCAACATGCTACGATTATTCAAGAAATACAAAAGAGCAGTAATTGTAAGTGGCATGTATGTGCGTAAAATCCCAAATGCTACAGGTGTTGTTGTATCATTACGCCAGGAAGAGGAGAAGAAATTTTACAATCCAGAAATACGAGAGTTTTATGTGAAAGCAGTAGGGTTTGGGTTTATGATGGTATCACGCAAATTCATGCAACATTATCGTTGCCCAGAAGAACGCCCAAAAGGGTATTTAACGGAAGATTTTCCATTATGTATGAAAATCCAGGAGCATGGCGATAAAATCCTGTTTAGCAAAGACCTAATCGCAATGCATATACAATATAATCCAGATACACGGAAGTTTGATATTTATGTGCCTGACATACAGGATATTGCTCGGAATAGTTGCATACAACTGTCCCAGTGAATTAGCAAAGTGCATAGAGTGTGCAAAAAATTATGATTTAGTAGTTGTGCAGAATCCGAGCAATAAACCAGAAGACAGAACCGCAGAAGTAATCAGCGAGTACACAAAACGATACAATAATGTAGAGGCAATCTACAATCAGCAGAATGTAGGTCATCACGGCGGATGCAATCAGATTATAGATTATGCAGTGGAACACAATTACAAATATGTATTGCTGTTAAATCCAGATTGTTACATTAATCCGCAAACAATACCCACAGCCCTGAAGTGCATGCAAGAACACCGTGCAGACATCTGCGGTATCCGTTTGCTCTTTCCAGATGGCAACATCCAGCATGCGGGTGTGGCATTCAACGACAATGGCATACCCTATCACATTGGTTATGATGAAAAAGACACACGCAAATTCCACAGATGCAGAGAAGTTGATGCAGTTACATTTGCGTTTGCCATTATATCCAGAGAAGTATTCAAGAAAATTCGGTTGGATATAGAGAATTTCACAGGTGTAGGTTTGTATACTGATATAGATTATTGTCTGACCGCAAAAGAACACGGGTTCAAAATCTGGTATTGTGGCGAAGCATACGCAATCCACGAGGAACACAAAACAATGAAGAATGCAAACATCCCAGTTCAAGACATCAGAGACGAAGCCAGTAGAAATCTCATGGCACTCATGCTAAAGCACTTCTTGTGTGAAGTTCACACTTTTTAGAGTCGTTTTTGATATAAAAAATCCATATTTTTGCATATATGGATATATATATATCTTCTGCAATAGAAGATAACGGAGGTAAAAATATGGTATCGGCGACGCTTGTAAACCCCCGCAGACGCTCAGTAAGGCGAAGCAGGCGGGTTAGCAGAGCAAGGACACGGCGAAGCAGAGTAAGAGCAATCAGAGGACCAGTAACCCTCAAAGGCACTTGGTCAAAAGCAATTTTGAAAGAGAATGCAAGACGCAGACGCAGAGTTCGCAGAGTAGAGGAGAATGCGAGGCGCAGAAGGGCACGCAGATATGCAGTAGTGCGTGTAGAGGAGAATGCCCGCAGGCGCAGAGCCCGCAGATATGTTGCGAACCCACGAGTGCGTGGTGGCGACATAACCGATTTGCTGATGCTGAAAGGCATCAGTTACAAGGGCAATTGGCTGAAGGGCATCGGCTACGGCGTGCTCGGTCTCGTGGACACAGGTATTACAGGACTTGTAGTAGACCTCGCAATGTCAAAGACGCCAGTGTTGCAGAGGAGCATAGTGCGACTGATTGCGAAGGGTGTGGTAGGAACGGTTCTATCCTACGGCATCGGCGCAATCACGAAGGATAAGCAGGTTGCGAAATACCACCAGGTTGGTGTGTATGCATCACTGGTGCTTGACGCAATCGGCACAGTGCTGATAGCGAGTGCAACAAGTGGCAAAGGACTGTCAGGCAACGAGGCGAAGATACTCGGCGAAGTTGCCGAAGTTGGTGCTCTGCCAAATCTGAAGAATCCGCTGGACATCGTCAAGAGCGTATTCGGGGTAAAGGGCTTGGAAGTGGGCTTGAACTTGCAGAAACTCCGAGATGCCTTGATGAGTGGCACAGCATTGACAGTGATGGGGAACGCAAAGAGTGGCGAGGTTGCCATCGGGCTGGAAAATAAACCGCTCATATCTGGAGAAGCAACCAGAATGGGCAAGGTAATTGGAATGCTCGGTGCTGGCAATCTCGGCGAGGACATAACAGTAGAGAAAGGAACGAAAGCATGAAGGAGGAATGAAAATGGCAGAAGAAGGATGGCAGAAAATAGGCGAAATCGTGCCAAAGGTAACAGAAGTTGGCGACGACCTTGAGGGCGAAGGGGCAAAGATTGTTGATGTGGGTGCAACAAAGCAACCATCCCCAAATTGGGAGACCTACATCCTGACTGCAGGCGTGGGGAGTTCTAACTCACTCACAGCAAACACTGCAGATGGGACTGTAGAGAGCACCGTGCTGAATCTCCAACTCCCAGTGGGGATGATATACTACATCAACACACGAGACCCTCAGCACGAGATTTTGTTCGTCCCAAGAGACAGTGGTGGCAACTTCCTTTACGGCATCGTAAAGGTGTATGTCAACAGTCCAACGGGAGGACAGAGCAAAATCATCTATGCGGGTAGCACGCAGTATATGGACCCCTCAAGTCAACTCGCAACAGTGGGCAACATGAGGCATCCGCAGTTGTCAGTGCAGATACCTGGCGGTTACTACATCAGAGTAACCTTCCAGTGTGCAACTGCATTGAGCGACAGCACAAGTTCACTGATGATTCGGATGTCTGCAAGGGCGCAGTAAACGAGTGGCACGGGAAAACTTTAACCAAACTTTTTTATTTTTGTTTACCTTTCTGAAAACAGGTGAATAACATGCCAGAAGAAAAACCAACAAAAGCACACTTCGTATTCGGCGAGGAAAAAGCGTTTTTTCCAGTAATTGATAGAAAAACCCAGATTGCACTTTTACAAGGTTTACCACCACAATTTGAATTAGTAGAAGTTCCAACATCCTCACTTTCATCAGACCTTTTACAATTAATTCGTGAAACCAATCATCCGTATTTCTTGAATGAACCTATACTTGAAAGCAAGAAAGTATATAGAATACAACGCCGAGAGAGCGTAGAAGTCAGCAAACCGCCATTTGTTGAGAAGACATTTTTCTGGCAACAGAGTTATCCAGAATATTATCTTCCGTTCAGGGAAATGGGCGGATTTTTCTTCTTATCTGAATCTCTACATCCTGCTGATACTTATTTCTATTCACATCATTATCCCAGTAATGTGATTGATTATTCAGATTATGGAACAGGACAGAATACAATCCGTTTACTCATCCCTGTTAAGACAATCACATACATCCCACAACAGATTATCGAGTTATTCATAAGACACACAAAACCGAGTGTGAATGAAGGGCTATTTACAACATTGCGTCTGGGATACTATGATATGGTGAATGCACAGGTAAAATACCAAACAAACGCAATTGAATTGTGGACATCAGAAGTAAGTGTAGATGGCTCAACAATGCCAGATAGCGATACAATCCCATTCATGCACATGCCGTATTTCACTACCGACCCGATAGGCGATATTAAAGTGCCTGGCTATTTGCTATTTGAATTGAACTTCCAGGGAAGCGGTAGGATATATCACCGACTGGGTTATGATGATTTCATAATCAAAATCGTGATGAGCGAGACCACTGGCAATCTCTCGGACATAACGGTGTAAACATGTCTGAAGAAGAATTTAGAACACTGGAGGCAGAACTACTCAAACTCACAAAAAACATTGTGAGATTTAGTGCGAGATTAGATAAAGAGCAGAGACAGAAGGAGGTATTGTTAAATGGATGGAAGAGCAGAATCTGTAATGGCAGATTTGAGTAAACAAGTAGCAATTCTGAATACAAAATTTGACGGTTACTTGCAAACCGAAAAAAAAATGGCTCAATTACTGGAGAGACACATGACAACACTTGAGAAGCAGAATTGTAAGTTACTGCGAGAAAATAGATTTCTGCTGGGTGTAATAATAGCATTAGCACTCACAATCGCTGGCTTGAAAATGATGGGAGGCATCTAAATGTGGGAATATCTGTATGGAATAGGTGGCGGTGTTGCATCCGCCGTGATATACGCTCTGACTGCATACATGAAAGCGGTAGTAGACAACAAAGAAGAATTTGACTATGTGAAATTCGGAACTACAATTGTGATAGGTGCAATTGTAGGCGTGGTAATGTCAGTATTCCATGTAACCTACGATGTAGCAACTACATGGCTGACTACCATCGGTATAGTGGTTATTGTAGAAAAACTGATTAAATCACTGTACCAGAAGTATTTCGTGAAATCGAGGCAGGATAAAAATGCCTGAATATACCTTTATCCCAGTTGAAGAAAACACAATTGGACAGGATATTACGGAATACACAGAGATACCACAGCAGATTCAATCAATCAATCAGCGAATCCAGAACATTGAGAATTATGTAAAGAAAATTAGCACAATCTTGGAAAACATGCCAGCAACATTCACACAAAGTCCCGAATACAGTCAATACATGAAAAGCACTGTAGTATCGCCATTAACTGACAGCATCAAAGAAGCAGTAAATAGCATAGTAACACAGATTAACAACACGCTGAAATCCGTATCAGACCAACTCACAAAACTCAAAATGCTTGATACAATCCAGAAGAATATAACTGAAGTGGTTGAAAAAATCAAGAGCATAAGCAAAGACATACCGCAACAGTTTAAATCCCTGACTGACCAGATAACAAAACAATTCTCTAATCTGCAAAAAGCACTATCGGATGCACAGAAGACAATACAAACCGCAATAAACAACATATCCAAACAACTGAATACTGCATTTGAGAATATCAAGAAGATGATGGACAACCTGACCGCAAAACTCAACAAACTGAAGGAATATCTGAATAAAGTGCAGGCAATTACAAAAGAGAATTTGGATATTCTGATAAATTCTATCAAAACAAACATAGAGAACATGGTAAACTACACGAAATCAATTGCAACCACAATCACGGGGCAGGTAAAAACACTCACTCGTGGATTGGCACTCAATTTTGAGTATCATCTTGGTGTGTTTTCCACAATCGTGTCCAATATCCAGAAGTTTATAGCAACAGATATACCAGCATCTACTAACAAGATAATGGAAATCGTTAGCGTAAATCTTAAAGATATATCTGCCCGCATCACTGAAAGCATTACATACCTGTATGCTGGAATAGCGGAATTTCTCGGTGCAACATTTGACACAAACACATGGAATAGATTTATCAATACATTGAACACGATTATACCTGGTGCATTTGACCGCTGGGATTCTATTAGACAGAGACAGGACAGGGCTAAAGAAATGATTAGATATGCACTATTTGAGGCATTGCCTGCACAGATAAGGCAATTAGTGGATTTGTTTGTGAAATATTTTCCACGAGATATAGCAAACGAAGGTAAAAAACTAACCGAAAAACTAACCGAGTATGCCTTCAAACCCGTAAAATCTCTTACCTCGTGGGAGCAGATTGTGAAGCAGGATAAATTTGAGAACTTTGACTCTTATTTCAAGTCATTAGATAGCAAAAAAGACACAGAACTACATACACTGACCGAGAACGGAGGGTTGCAGTGGCTGGCGAACAAATTACAGCAGGTCAGTGGCAAATTCATAAACCCGAAGGTATCGTATCTTAAACGCACAGGCGATGGCTCTTACGCAGTGCTATGCAATGACGGGCAATTCGCATTCGGAATAGTACGCAAAGAAGGGAAATATGATGTCTACAATGTGCCACCAATTCGTGCACTTGAGATATTGATAACAACATTCAAACCAGCGGTAATCCCACCACCGCCAAAGATGACCACTCCTAAATTCAAGTCCTACCCGACTTTGATGTTTGGAGTTAGGGCAGTGAGTGGATACCAGTTTATTCCAAACAAACGAAGTGTGGAAGGTGAATAAAATGGCAAAGAAATGTGCATATTGTGATGGAACGATAAGGGGTTCGGAACAACACTACAAATTGACCGAAGACGATGGCACACTCCTGGGCTATGCTCATGTAGAGTGCTACGAAGAGGAAAACCCAGAGACAAAAGAGGACGACGAGGAATATCAGCACGAAACACATTATATGAATGTTGTTTTTGACGGAAACGCAGAAGATAAGAAAAGATGGGGATATTTCAAGGTGTTGATAGTGGAAACATATTGTCCTGGTCGTGGAGTATTTCTGAAAGTAATAAACAAAGCAACCGAAGAAGAAATAGGAGAGTACCATACATACATAAACGAAGATTTGAGTGAAACTGCATCTGCAGTGAGTACAGTATGGGCGGAGAACATCATACTTCGTAAACTGGAATCAGAGCATGGGCGGATACAAAAAATAGAACGAGACGGTTTGGAGTGGACAGATATAGTATCTCAACAGGAGAACCCAAAAAGAACAAAGAAAAAGAGAAAAACGATGTTTGATGAAGAAGAACTTGGAATTGATATTGAAGCATTTAAAAGCGAACTTATAGAAGTACTTGGTAGAGCATTTATGAGGTGGCACAAACTATCGCAAATTCAGGAGAAGGTAAATAAAATAATTAAGAATGATGATGCACTGGAAGAACTCGCAAAAGAACTTAATGTTTTAGGAGAACGAGTAAATCCACCAAAATCAATTATAGAACCAGTCCCATTCCCGTCAGTTAAATTTTCCAATTTTGACAGTGCACTACTGTGTCCTAATGAATGTATGTTAGCAGTGAGAGGACCTGGACGGATTATAGCAGTGTATAAAGATAGTTTCGGAAAAATAAAAGAAGAACCTTTAAGTATAATCCATTCCAAATATGCTCGGAAATTGTTAAAGGGATTAGATGAGTTTATTTATGCATGGATAAAATATTTAGAGTCAAAACCAGACATTGTTGAAAAATATGGGCAATTGGGTGATAAAATCATAGACACTCTTGAAAAAATAGCGGATGAAATCATAAAAAAATATAATCTGTGAGGTGAATAAAATGGCAAAGAAATGTGTATATTGTGATGGAACGATAAGGGGTTCGGAACAACACTACAAATTGACCGAAGACGATGGCACACTCCTGGGCTACGCTCATGTAGAGTGCTATGAAGAAGAGAACCCAACGAAGCGAGAAGCAAAGAAAATTGCAGAGGGAATACGAGCAAAAGGGCGTAGAGCAAGAGTAATGCCCGCAGGTGGCAAAGGCAACTACGAAGTATTCATAGATGGAGAACGCATGGTAGTGAAAAAAGGTCGCAAGGTAAAAGCAGTAGTAACAGTAAAGAAGAAACCGAAGGAAAAGAAAGTAGTAGTGCAAGTGGAGAAACCGAAATCCAAGACCGTAGATGAGATAGAGGTAACCACACCAGCACCTGAAAAAGTAGAGGCAAAAGTAGAATCAGCGATAACGGAAGCAGTGAAAGAAGCAGAAAAGACAGAGGCAAAAACTGGAAAAGAACTCTCAAAGTCAGAACTCGCAGAAATACTGTCAGGAATGCTGGAGAAAAAACTTGGCGAAGAGGGCGCAGAGGAGAACCCGATACCGTTAGCAGTGCCAGTGGCAATGACCGTAGCATCCGCAGGAGCGGAGTATCTGCGGAAGAGGAAAGAGAGAAGGGGCAAAGAAGCAGAGGAGAACCCATCCACCCGATATGTGAATGCAAGGTTAGGTGGAGAGCAGGTTAGGGAATTTAAGTGGATTGAGGGAATTAAAGTGTCAGACCTTTACGAGTTCTGGAATCAACTGCCAGAAGATAAGTTTGAGGTTTACATATCTTTCTATGAGAATGAGGAAGATGAAGCGCCATGGGTAGTTACGAGATATGAGGACTGGTTTAACATTCCAAGAGAATTTGAAAAAATGAAATTGGATGCTTATGTGCGAAGTATAAACAGAGACGAATGGATGACATATATCTATCTTGATGTTTATCCGCATCAAGAATTAGCAAAGACGAAAAAAAAGGACGCAGGGGAAAACCCAGCGAAAGCAGAGTTGCGAGAGGCGATAAAGGAATCGTTACTGGCAAGATTGGAAAGTAATGAAGCGGAGGAGAACCCAGACAACAAAAAGGAATGGATAGTAACCATAGATGATGGTGTAGTAAAAACAACAGAGAACATTCGTGCCATGTCATTGCAGGATGCATGGAAGAAAGCAGTTCAGAAAGCGAGAGATATAGATTGGGGAGAGGATGCAGGTATAGTATGCATCCGTCTCACCGTAGAGTCAGTAGATGGTGAAGAGGAAGATTCGCAAGTTATACATATAGATACCACTAAAGAGCCGTCGTGTATAGATAGTCATGGACATGATTGGCAGAGACCACTTAAAGTAGTGGGTGGTATCCGTGAGAGTCCAGGTGCGTGGGGTCATGGTGGCGGGGTAACCGTTATTGAAGTGTGTAGCAAGTGCGGTATGTATAAAAAGACCGACACCTGGGCGCAATGCGAGAGTTGCGGTAAGCAAGGGTTGACCAAAGTAACATACAGAGAACCCGACGATGTCTCGATGGCATGGGTTGAGGGCTTCAAAAGGTAGAGGAAATGAGCATGCCCGAAGAGCCAGCAGTAGATGAGAACGATGGCTTATTCAAGCAATGGGTTGAGGATTTCAAGACACAGTTCTTACAAGAAACACTCACAGCACTGGACAAACATGGATACTCTTACAACAAAACGGATGTATGCGAGGTAGTAAACGAAATATTCAATCATCCGAAAGTGCAGGTCCGGCTCAAGAAGAAATTCGCAAAGATAATTGCAGAGAAGCCAGAAGAAGTAGCAGAGGAACACACAGAAAAAATCACATACATATCAGGAAATATACCGCCATCAGCGAGTCCATTAGAGCAAAGAGGAGCAGTTGAGAATCCAGCAAGTGGCATAATGATAACTACACCACACAACGAACCACCAATCCCACACGCATACGATACAATCGTGGAAGAGTTATCGGAAATTATCGGCGAACACCTGAAAGATTACATAGATAGAGTTCTTGTATTGCATACAGACACAAATAGGATGCAAAGTGATATGAACCGTATTATATCCAGAGATACGAAGTTCAGGGAGAAAGTGCGTAAAGAAGCAAAGAAGCACAAGATACTACTGGATTTACATAGTTATCCACCGCATGGAAGTAAGTATTCTGGTTATGATATGTGCTTACTCCATGTGCCTGAATATACTGACACAGGATTATTAGAAGCATTGAAACGCAATTTCGAGAGCAAGGGCTATCATGTTGGCATATTTAAGACACCAGAAGAGCGGGCAGATTTAATAGTAGATGCGAAAGATACAGCAGGTATTGAGGTAATACTGCTGGAAGTGAATGAGAAATACCAGCACAATCTTGAAAAAGTAGGCCACGATATAGCACACGCATTGATTAGTATTAATCCATTGCCAGAGTTAGTTTTAGTGGGCGCAATGTCAGGCATGACTTCTGCTATTGTATTTTCTATTCTTACACACATCATCCAGAAATTGGAAAAGGGGGTGAATAAACATGCCAAAACTACATAAATTGCGGAATTATGTAAGTGAACGCATAACACATCCATCGAGATACGCAGAATTTCGTAGCAAAGAGACACCAACAGGACACATTCTGACTTTTGGCAGAGTGAAAAGAACGAATGAGTGGGAATTGCAGAGAGTACTGCACCCGTTATCCTGTCCACGAGTGCGTGGAAAATATGAAGTCAATCCAGATACCGATGTGGAAGAAGCGAAGGAGATGTATAGGGTATTCCAGGATTTAGAACCTGACAGCATCCAGAAAATAGAGATACCAGAGCCCGCATATCCACTGGAATATCTTGGTAAATTAGAGCATGTTGTGTATTATTGCTCAAAATGGAACAAAGAGAATACAAAATACATACACAGGTGGAAAAAACACAAACTTGAGGCATATCAAGACCAAGACGGAAACATCTGGTTGTTCGGCAAAGTAACAGTAACAGAAGATGGAATAGAGGATTATCATGGCGCAAGACAGGATTATAGCAAACTGCAAATTCCAAAAGTCCTAACATATCTCGGAGTTTGTCTGGAAATCAAGACGAGCAAAGGCGGAACGCAATATCTTGACAATATGATATTGTGTTGTGATAAAAAGGGCGAACATCTGTATATAGTGCCATTCAATTTACGCTCTCGGAAACTAACGCATCCAGATTTGTGATGTAGGGGGTGAAAAAATGAACGAATTACAAAAGAAGATATGGGAAGCGTGTGAGGACTTACAGAAAGCATTCCCAGAAGTGCAAAAAGGAGATGAACGCAGATATATGGAATGGTGGAAGATATACTGGGAAGGCGAGAAACAGGGCAGGTTGGCTAAACTACAAGAGTACGAATCTAAACAACAGCAAGAACAGAAACCAGAGCCAGCATCCGAACCTGTAAGTGTAGAGAACACGCAAACCGAAGAACCGAAAAAGAAATCCAGGAAAAAGAGAACACCATGAGAACGCAAAAGAAGAAGCAGGATAAGTTGAGCGATATAGACCCTGCAATAGCACTCGCCAGTGGCATAATTGGATTTTTTTTACATCGTGTTGCAGGGAATATTAAGACAACAAACAAGAATGTGGGTGAAAACACAAAAAACATACATGGATACCAAGTAGGCACATTGCTGACTACAGCAGGTCTATTGAGCGAAAAACCGTTTAGGGAAATAATGCTGGGACTGGGATTAGGCATGTTCGCAGATGATGTGGTCTGGCATTTTGTACCGAAAGAAGATTACAAGGTTATTCCGATTACAACTGGTGAAACCAACAAAACACCAATGGCGGATAAATACACGCAGTTGATACATATTGACGAGAACTTACCCACATCGGAAAAAGAATTGCAGATATTTGCACTCTTTCCACGCATCATAAAGGAGTATCAGGGTGATAGTGATATACGCAATGCAATAGAGAAACTACGGCAACTACTCGGACTTGGCAACGAACTACTGTTGCGAGACATGTATAAAATCCAGAATTTCTTCCTAACTCGTGGGCACTATACATCAGAGGAGGGACTATGGGAAGGACACGATAGATACCGCCTTATCTCAAAGATTATGCGAGAATTTGAACAGCATGGATACTTTGAGTATGACTGCGATTGCTTTACTCTGTCTACATGCGCCCTGTTAAACTACTATCATTCTGATTATCATTTCGTGTTTATCTCACAAAAGACCGATAGCAAAGGATACCATCCAGTTCATCATGTCATGCCAGCGGTTCTATCGCAAAATGAACTAATGTGTGTGGAAGGCATACGCAAACTACCGATTTTCAATATCAGAGATATAGCAATGCACTATCTGTCTCTGAAGCGTGTAGTTATTGTGGACAAAGATGGTGTAGTACTGGATTACTTGAGTTCGGATTTACTGAAAAGGAGGTAACAACATGAAAAAGTATTGGTTTGCATTCAAGAGAAAGGATTCTGGATATGGACCTTTTGTTTTGGAATTGAACTATCACCAAGTTGTAACTGCAAGAGCGAGAAAAGATAAAAAATCTGGTAAATGGTATATAGAGGCAGTGTTGATTGAACGCCATAATCTTCAAAAAGATGAATTTATTGTTAGTGCAACAGATTATCAGATTGCCAGGCATGTTGAAATTTCTACATGGGTAAAATCCCTAAAAGAAGTCCCAAAGGTATTTGCAGAGGCAACAATCCCAATGAAAATAGTCAAAAAACTATACGGCAAAGTTTTTTATCCTGAATGGACAGGATGGGAAAATAGAGAGAGCATATATTATGTGCTTGAACCGATAGAAAAAATTGACTATCCGATGTGGCAGAAAGACATCGACTATGCACACTGGCTATCGGAATTTGAAAAAGAATTTGTAGATGAGATGACGAAACAGTTGGTAGGTAAATACTCCAGGGAGCAAATTTTGGAAGTTGTAGATGAGATTCTACGCTCAATAGAAATGGATGATAAACTCTACAAGAAGTATCTACAGTCAAAGGAGAAAGAGGTGAACCCAGAAGCAGAAAAAGAGAAGGATTTCACATGGTGGAAAAGGGATTTCAAAGCCGAATTTATATCTGATGTAATTGAGGCACTCGAAGGAAGGTATACTTGGGAACAAATTTCACCGATAGTTGATGAGATTTTCAACAAACCAAAAATCAGAGAAAAACTCTACCAGAAGTATCTGAAAGTAAAGGAGAAAAGAGCAAAGGAGATAGAAAATGCAGTATATTTCACTACACCTGGCATATTAGAGCAGTATGACACGATTGATATTATGCGTTTTGTCAATTATGCAATTGACTTTTTTAAGAAACATCCAGTTACAGATATGATTATTCTTGACCCACGAATAGATGACAAAGAAAGCGAATTTGAGGATGGCGGATGGACATACAAAACAAAACAATTCGTGCTGGGTGGCAAGCATGTGTGGATTAAACTGGATGATTATGGCTCTCAAGAGGTACTTCGTGAAGAAATTGGAGATGCACTAAAAGGTAGACCCATCAACACAAGGTTTGTGATAACAATCATGCTACCAGATGAATATTAGAGAGTAAAAAACTTTATATTGGTGCAGTGCTTTTCCTTGCATAATGACTAACAACCGTGCAGAAATCATTAGAAAGATAATCCAGAATTTGCGAAAGGATAAACACAAACGCCTGCACATCGGCATTATGCACGATAACCCAGATGAAATAAAACAAATGTACTTTTCTGATTTATCAAATTGTATATTTTACACGGATACTAAATCTATGTTGAAAAGTCAGGGAGGGAGGGCAAAGATGCACATTCTATTTGTTAGTTTTGTGCATCACAATTTTACTATATCTCCACTCACACGACTTCTGGCTAAAATCACTGCAAATTGTCATATGCATGGTACGATTATTTTTGAAGTGGATTTTCAAGCCGATAAAACAGAATTTACACACAAAGACGGCTGGAAACTCGGTGCTAATTTCACAGAATTTTTACTGAAGCAGAATCTGAATGTTACTGTTGTGTTTTTCTCTGAAAATGAGCCGTTATGGCTGGTCTGTACGAAGTTCAGGAGGTTGAAACATGCGAAACGCAGGCATGTATGAACGGGAATTGATGGAAATACTGGGTGAGCGATTTTTTTGTGTGCGAAGTGCAGGGTCTCATAATGT